>MDTE01178509.1_pt1 | contig 12327 bp, 12 predicted proteins | sample 811231 | NCBI WGS metagenome assembly MDTE01 (sample SAMN05326651, study PRJNA326480) | marine metagenome | isolation source: seawater | place: Indian Ocean: Red Sea | collected 2010
CAAGGTGGGAAATCCGAAATTGGATATCAGTTTTTTTGGAAACACTTATAGTTCTCCAATTGTTATTGCTCCAATGGGTCATCAAACTCAATTCCATAAAAATGGAGAGACAGAAACTGCAAAAGGTGCTGAAAAATCAAGTGTCCTATCATTTTTTGGAACGCAAGGCAGAATTTCATTAGCAGATATAAGAAAAAAAAATCCAAAATTAAACTTTGGATGGGAAATTTTTCCATTTGGTAAACTGGATTGGATTAATAAACAGATAGAAAATGTAAAAAAAAATAAGTGTAATGCAATAGTTGTTTGTTTAGATGCAAATGTACGTTCACGTAGACATCTAGATATAGAAACCGGCTATGATGCTAGAAAATTTGGAAAAAGAACAAATCCTCTTCCACAAGATGTTGAGCAAGCTAAATTTTATGACTGGAAACTAATTAGATATATTAATAAGAGAAGCAAGCTACCCGTCATTGTTAAAGGTGTACTTACTCTTTATGATGCAAAACAAGCGTTAAAGCATGGTGCAAAAGGAATATGGATATCAAATCATGGTGGAAGAATGCTTAATAGTGGTATTAGCACTGTTGAAGCTTTGAAAAAAATTTCTCAAATAAAAAAAAAAAATAAAAGAATAATTTTAATTGCAGATGGCGGAGTAGATAAAGGAAGTGATATAATAAAATATCTTTGTTTAGGTGCTGATATGGTAGCAATAGGTAGGGCAGCACTTTATGGATTGATAATAGATGGTGCTGATGGCGTTAATGAAATCATTAATATATTAAACTCAGAACTATATACAGCCATGATTAATGGAGGCTTTAGGTCATTAAGAGATTTCACTAATAAAAGAATATATGAATAAAAAAAAAGTTTTAGCAATAATTCCTGCTAGAGGAGGATCCAAAGGAATAAAAAGTAAAAATCTTCAAAAAATTTTAGGAAAACCCTTAATATATTATCCAATCAAATCAGCACTTAAAAGTGCGGTCTGCGATGATATATTTGTTTCGACTGATGACGCTAAAATAGCAAAACAAGCAAAACAATTTGGAGCAGATGTCCCTTTCTTAAGAAAGAAAAAATTTTCTGGAGATTTAGTTTCTACCGAAGTTACTCTTAAAAATGCACTTCATGAATATGAAAAATATAAAGGATTTAAATATGATATATGTGTGTTTTTGACATGTACTAACATTTTTAGAAAATATTCCTTTATAACTAAAGCTGTTAAAAATTTGCAATTGAATCCAAATTTAGAAAGTTCATTTACAGTTAAAAAAATTTATAGGCATTTTTGGCATATTAAAAAAAGAAAATTTATGAAAGTTTTACCTTGGATGAAAGAGTACACATCTCGACAAATTGCACCCAAGCTCTTTTTAGAGCAAACTCCTGTAACATTAGCCTCAAGATCTTTTTTGTGGAGAAAAGGAAAGAGAATTGGAAAAAAGGTAAAGTTAATTTTTAACGACTTTCCGTTTTCAGATGTCGATATTAATGACAGAAATGATTTAAAAATTGCTAATGAAGCGATGAAATTACTTAAAAAAAATAAAAAAATTAAAGAAATCATTTAATGATTGATTACAAAAAAACAGCAACAATTATATTTGCTTATAACAGGCCATCGCATTTAAAAAGAGTTTTAGTAAGTTTAGAGGATTATGGGTTAAAAAAATTTTTCATTTTTTTAGATGGTCCTAAAAATAATAAAGATAAAGTTATCCAAAATGAAATTTTGTATACAGTAAAGAATATTAAATTTGCCAAAGTGTCATTGATTAAAAATAATTCAAATCAAGGATTAGCTAAATCTATTTTTAAAGGCGTTTCATATATATTAAATAAATATGAAAATGTAATTGTTATTGAAGATGATTGTATACCATTTAAAAATTTTTTTTCTTTTGTTTCAAATCAACTTGAAACTGAATACTTTAAAAAAAATTGTGGCGCTGTTTGCTCTTACATGTTTCCAGAAATGTCTAAGTCTAATTCAAATAAACTTTACCCACTTTCTTTAAATTATTTTATCCCATGGGGTTGGGCCACAAACAAAGATAATTGGAAAAATTTTTTAATTATGAAGAAAAAAAAACAAATTAAATATAATAGTAGAACTATATACACAAAATTAATTAATAAAATTAATAGAAGAAACATTTGGACAATAGATTTTATTTATTACAATTTAAAATTGAGTAAAAAGTTTATTTATCCTAACTTTAGCCTTGTAAAAAATATAGGATTTGATGGGAGTGGTGTTAACTCAAAAATTGACAATTCCTTAAGGGTTGTAGGAAATAAGAGCAAAAATGTGAAAATTTCAAATAATATTTTGATCAATAACAGAATTCAGGTTAAACAGGAAAAAATTTTATCAAGAAAAATTAAACTTTTTTATTAATGAAAATTGTAATAGTAGGTTTTGGAACTGCAGGAAAGCATTATCTTAATTTAATAAAATCAAGAAAAAAAGTTGAATTATTCATAACTGATAAAATTAAATTACCTGACTCAAAAATATATAAACAAATATCTTTTAATAATATCATAAAAAAAAAGATAAAATTCGACTACGCTATTATTGCATCTCCATCTGGACTTCACTTTGAGCATGCTTTATTTTTTTTAAAAAGAGGGTCAAATGTTCTGATAGAAAAACCATTTGTATTAAGATTGGATCATGCAAAAAAGCTAATAAGTATTTCTAAAAGAAAAAAATTGAAATGTTGGACTAGTCTTCAAAATAGATACAATCTAGCAACATCAAAATTAAAATCAGAAATAAATTCTAAAAGTATAGGAAAAATAAGTCTTGTTGATTGTACTATGCTTTGGCATAGAGATAATAAATATTACTCAAATAGTTGGAGAGGCAAATATTCGTCAGATGGTGGAGTCCTTACAAATCAAGCTATACATTTATTAGACACATTAATTTATAATTTTGGAAATGTACTAAGCTTTGATGTTTTTGCTGATTTTAATAAAAAAAAATTGGAAGCTGAAGATTTAATCTTAATCAATTTTAAACATACAAATGGGTTGCTATCTAGTTTTAAAGCAACCACAAGAGCAAATAATAATTATCGTTCAGCAATTGATGTTATTGGTGATAAAGGAAGGATAATAGTCAAAGGAGTCAGTTTAAATACCTTCAGTAAATTTAAAAATGATAATTTAGTCTTAAATAAAAAATTTTCAGAAAATTTCGGAGAAAATCAAGGAGCTAAAGGAGGAATGGGATTTGGTCATAAAAAAATTTTAAATGAATTTTTACAAAATAAAAAAAAATCTTCTAAACATCTTGAAATACAATATAATTACTATCTTTTGAAATTAATACATTCGGTATATAACAATATAAAATCTAGGAAAAAATTTAATAAAATTTCAAATAAAGAAAGTATGCTTGGAAAATGAAAATTTTTGTAAAAAATTTGTCAAATAAACAGCCCACAAAAGATATAACTGACGATGATATTAAATATAAAATTAAAAAAATTACATCAAAAAAAAAAGTAAAAGTCATAGTTGGAGGTGAGATAGAGTTTTCTGAAAAAACACTGCCAATAATTGCTGGTCCTAACGGTGTAGAAAGTAGAAAAATGATATTTAATGTTGCCATGTTTTTAAAAAAACAAGGTATAAAAATATTAAGAGGTCATGCTTATAAACCTTTAACATTTCCATATAGATCTAAAACCTATAAAGAAAGTATGTCTCAAGGTATGGATTGGCTTGATGAAGTTAAAAGACATACAGGCATGAAAATTGTAACAGAAGTGACTGAAATTAAGTATTTGGATAAAATTAATTATACTGCAGATATACTACAAATCGGTTCCAGGAACATGCAAAATTTGGAACTTCTTAAAGAGTGTGCTTTAACAAAAAAACCTATTATATTGAAAAGACATTTTGGAGCTAGTTTAAGAGACATGCTAGGAGCCGCGGAGCATATATTGGTGGAAAATAATAATAAATTAATTTTATGTGAGAGAGGAGTTTCCACCCCTCATACTCATCGTGACACTTCTAGATTTATGTTAGATGTTCAAGCAATAGTAGCATTAAAAGAATTGGTAAAATATCCTGTAATTTCTGATCCATCCCACGCATCATTCTGGGCACCTTGGGTAGCACCACTAACATTAGCCTCAATTGCTGCCGGGTGCGATGGTTTGATTATTGAAATGCACCCAAATCCTAAAAAATCTATGGTAGATCCTCTTCAACCATTAAATTTTACACAGTTTAAAGATTTAAATAATAAAATTAAAAAATTAAAAAAATTTTTCAATAAAAAATAGATAAATTTTGCATGATTAAATGTGGTATAATTGGGTATCCAATAAAAAAACCAAGATCAGTAATTTTATGGAAAAAATATTTTTTTAAAAACAAAATAAACTCGCAAATGCTTGAGTTTAATTTCAGTAAAAAAAATTTTAATAAAAAAACGTTTTCATTAATATCTGAAAAAAATTTTTTAGCATCAGCTGTCACTATGCCATACAAAAAGGATATTAAAAAATACGTAAATTTTTTTAATGAAACCGCAAAACTATCTGGTTCGGTAAATTTAATCGTAAAACATAAAAAAAAAATACATGGTTTTAATACAGATATTTTTGGTTTTTTAAAATCTATATCTAAAAATACTTTACATAAAAATATTATTATACTTGGAATGGGTGGATCTGGTAGCGCAATATATAATTATTTAAATAAAAAGTTTAAAAAAAATTTTATTTTAATAACCAAAAAAAAAATTAATAAAAAAAAAAATACAAAAATCTTTCGTAATTTGTCATTAAAAAATCTTGATTCTAAAAAAAATTATTTAATTATAAATTGTACTCCTTTAGGGAGTAATTTAAAAAAAAGTTTTATTAAAGAAACCCCTTTAAGTGAGAATGTATTAAAATACTTATCAAAAAAAAGTTTTGTATTTGATTTAGTTTATAAGCCAAAAAAAACTAAATTGTTTCATCAATGTAAAAAATTTAAAGTATCCTATAAAAATGGACTTGAAATGAATACTTATCAGGGGATTAAAGCCTTAGAAATTATTGCAAAAATAACAAAATTTAAATTAAATTGATGTTTAATTTAAAAAATTTTAAAAAAATAAAAAAAATTCACTTCAAAATATTAAATCAAAAAAAATTGGTACCGCAAATTGTAGCAAATCAATACTTATTTTTAACTAGATTTCATCCTCAACTAGTAAATCAATATTTAAATGAAAAAAATTATAATCAAATAAATAAGTTTAAAGTTTTTTTACCCTTTTTTATTTCTTATATAAAAAATTTTTTTTCCAAAAATAATTTTGTCACAAAAAAAAAATTAAAACATTATGAAGTAGTCTTTATAAGCACCATAGATCAAAAAATGTTTTTGAATAAAGAGAATCAACATTTAAAAGAAATAATCGAATTGTTTGAAGGTAAAGATTATCTAGAGATAATTAAATCACATTTTTCAATTGACTTAGAAAAAAATATAAATTTTCAAAACAAACATAATAAAAAAAGAATTTTTTTAAAAAATAATATTGGATTTTTTAAAGAAATTAAAATGCTTCTATCACTTTATTTAAATTTTAGAAATCAAAAAAAATTTTTTATAAATAAAAATTATGAAAATAATAACGTTATAAAAAAAATTTTTTCAAAAAAAGCTTTTTTTTCATCAATAAATAATTATCGTTTTTTTATTCAATTAAAACTACTTCTAAAAATTATCAAACCAAAAATAATTTTCTTTCCTTACGAAGGTCTACCATGGGAAAGATTAATAACTTGTGCTGCAAAAATAAATAATATCAACATTAGATGTATTGGATATCAAAAATCAGTGATAACAAAATACAGTGATTTAATGAAAACAAATTTAAAAAACAACTTATATAATCCAGATAAAATAATTTGCAGATCAAAAATTGACCGTAAGAAACTATTAGCCAATGGATCTTTAAGCAAGAACCAAATTATAGTTGGGGGTAAATATAAAAAAAATAAATTAAAATCGAAAAAATTCAAAAAAATAAAGGTTTTGGTTTTACCTGAGGCCTGGTCAAGTGAGGAGAAAAAATTATTAGACTTTACATTATCATGTGCAAAATTATTTCCTAATTTTAATTTCATTTTCAGACCACACCCAATATCGATGTTTAATTTTGGTAAATCTAAATTAAAAGATTTAAAAAATTTACAAATTTCCAATACTTCATTTGATAAAGATATTAGTAACTGTAATTTAGTTTTTTTTAGAGGATCCTATTCAGTAATTAAAGCATGTAAAAATGGATTATTTCCTGTTTATATAAAATTTCCAAGCGATTTTGATACTGATATTAATCCTCTTTATGAAATTGAAAATAAGATAATTAAACTTAGTGATCCAAAAAAATTTAATAAAATTATAAATTATGTTCAAGCATCAAAATCGTGTAAAAAAAAATTATATATAACAAATCATTGTAATAAAATTAATTTAAAATTAGAAAAGAAATATATTAAATATCCGATTATTAATTATTTAAATTAAATTTTTTTGATAACTTATCAATATAAAGATTTATTGAAAAAGATGATAAAATAATAAGAATAAATTCAAGAGGAAATCTATACCTTATTGAAGCTATAGTTATTAAATGTATTCCTGTTAAAATAATAAAGTAAACAAATAATGGAGATAACCTTTTAAGTTTTACTTTATCTAGATTAATCAATGCTAAAAATGAAAACAAATAAAGGCCTATCATCGAAATTGCTGAAATAAAATGTATTAAAAGATTTTTAATTCCCCCTTTATAAATATCGTCTTTTTTATAATTTGGAATTATATTAAAAAGTCTCAAAAATCTTTTGAAAGATAATTCCATAAATTTAGCTGGATTTTCAATTATAAATTTTATTGCAGCATCTTTCATTATTTTGTCTCTTTTAATTGGATCGTTAATTCCTTTTACTATGTTAAAATTAAAATCTTCATGTAAATTCCCTCCACCTGTTTTATTAATTTCATTATTTCCGGAATATAATGTGTGACCTAAAGCTGGAGTTAACTTTACAAATTGTCCGTATCTTTCATAATTATAGAACCACCATGGAGAAAAAATCACACAATAGAAGAGGATAAATATTGAAATTTTTTTCATTATATTTTTGAAATCATCACCAAATATGAAAATTGAAAAAAATATGATTACAATAATATTAAAAATATCAATTGTTGGTCTTATCATGATTGAAATTATTATGAATGGGAATGCAAAATAAATTTTTTTGTAATAAAGAAGGGTATAACCTGTTATTGCAAAAAAGATAAAAGAGTTTTCTGTTAATAATAGAGATGAGTATAAAATATTAAAAGGATATATAGCAAATAAAAGTGCACAAATTTTTGCACCTCTCTCATCATTAAAAATTTTATAGTACAATCTACTAACTATTAAAACTAAGATTGAAGACGTTAAAATATCTAGTGTAAAATAGTTGAAAAAAATTTTGTTAGATAAAAATAAAAATATTGGATAACCAGGCATTGCAAGGTTATCTTCTATTTTTGTTGGAGTAAATATTAAATTTGATAACTTTACGTATGAAATTGAATCTGGGAAGAAATCAATTGGTGAAAATAAGTGAAAGAATATTCTTAAAGTTAAGGCTATAAAAAATAAAATTAAATAATAATTAAAAAAATATTTTTTAATATTGCTGAATTTACTCATAAAATTGTATAGTATAGATCAAATTGATGCTATCAAGGTCTAAATTGAAAAACCAAATTATAAAAAATTAATATTAAATAATTGAGAAAACAAAAAAAAAATATACTAATTACAGGCAACACTTCAGGTATTGGTCTTGAGTTAAATAAAATATTTATTAAGAATTTTAATATATTTGGTTTGAGTAAGTCAAAAAGTAAAATTCAAAATAAACTTGATTTAAAAGTAAATTTCAAAAATTTAAAACAATTAAAAAAAAAAGATAGAAAAAACTAAATTACCAAAATGCTTTGAATATATTATTTTAAATGCAGCAATTCTTGGTAGAATTGATTTGTGCAATAAATTAACACTAAATGAATTTGAAGATATTTTCAAAATTAATGTTTTAGCAAATAAAGTTATTATTGATCAAATTTTAAAAAAAAATATAAATGTAAAATATGTCATTGGCATCTCTTCAGGTGCAGCGAATAAAGCAAAAGATGGATGGTCACTTTATACTTGTTCAAAATCTGCTTTCTTACATTTATTGAATACATATGCTGAAGAAAATAAATCTATAAAGTTTATAAATTGTGCTCCTGGAATAGCTAAAACCAAAATTCAGGATCAAATCTATAATGTTAAAATTAAAAAAATAAAATCTGTTTTACGGTTCAAAGAAATGTATGATAGTAATCAAATGTCATCACCAAATGAAATTGCACAAAAAATAGTTAAATCAATTAAAAATTTCAAAAAAGTAAAAAGTGGATCATTTGTTGATTTAAGATATTTTTAAAAAATCTAGAGTTTCTTAAGTTTAAACAATAATAAAAATCTCTTAAAATAGATGATAATGAAAAAAGATGGTAAAAGTATCAAAATGTCACAAAAAAAAGTTAATGTTTCCGTCATATGCGCATCAACCAATGGTAAATTAAAACTTCCTAATTTAGTTAAATCCATAAGCCAGGGTTCATATATACCCAAAGAATTAATAATTGTTGGAACTTCCTTATCTGATAAACAATTATTATTAAAATACTTAAATAAAAATATCAATTTTAAGTTTTTAGTATCAAAAAAAAAAAATCAAATGTTTCAAAGAAATATTGCAAAAAAAGTTTCAAAATATAATTTAATTCTTCAAACAGATGATGATGTAATTTTTCACAAAAATACTCTCAAAGAATTTCATTACAATTGGAATCATCTACCTGTAAAAAAAATATTAGCAGCTTTTGTTATAAACGAGGATAATTTACATTTATCAACAAGATTTACTATTATGTATAAAAAATTTTTTCTATTTAGATCAATATTAAGTTTTTTAAATAATTTTAAAAAAATTAATAATTTTTCACTACTTAAATCTGGACGTATAGTTCCTTTAATTGAAAAAAAAATTTCTAGAAAATATCAAAATTTAGACTGGTTAAATAGTGTAATGATGTACGACAAAAAAAGTGTTTTTGAGCCAAAAATTATAAATATAGGTAAAAAATCTTATTATGAAGATGTAATATTTTCTCATTATAATAAATTAAAAGGTTTTAATTTGATTATACTTAGAGATGCAAAAGTTACACATCCAACAACTCAAAAAACCTCGTTTAAAATATTTATAGATACAATTGCTAAACAGTTCTATTTGGTGAAATTACTAAAAAAAAATTATTTACTATTTTTTGTTGATGTAATGATATTTGCTGTAATTTTTTTTATATATAAGTAATAAATGAGAATTTTTAATACATTTAATTTTTCAAAAAATAAGATTTTAAATATTTGTTATTACTTAATTTTATTTTTTCCTGTAGCATTAATTATAGGACCTTTTATAGGAGAGTTTTTTTTAATTTTACTTGTTTTACTTGTGTTTACAATTAAAGATTTTAGAAAAAATTTTTTTGAATTTGTTCAAGACTCTAAAGTTATTCAATTTTTTTTTATTTTTTCAATTTATATTTTGATTTTATCAATATTTTCTTTTGATAATTTTGATATTTTTAAAACAGGCTTTTTTTACTTAAGATATATACTTTTTTCTTTAGCAGTATTTTATTTAATTTCAAAAAACCCAAATGTTTTAAAAAAATTTTTTATTTTTTACTTTATATTAATATTAATGATCCTCGCTGACAGTTTTTTACAATATTTTTCTGGTCAAAATATTTTGGGGTACCCAAAATTTGGAAGTAGAATTGTCAGTTTTTTTGAAGGTGAAGGAATTCTTGGGAGTTTTATAGTAAGATTTTATGTTCTTGTTTCAGTTTTTTATTTTTTATCTAAATTTTTGTTTAATAGATTAATTATAATATCCATAGTATCTTTAATTTTTGTTTTAATTATTTTTACCCTTGAAAGATCTGCTTTGTTCTTATTTTTAGTTTCAAATCTGCTAATACTTTTTTCGATATTCCAAAATAAGAAAAAATTTTTTAAGAATTTTTCACTCTTAATATTATTCGTCACTATATTTTTTTATATTATTGGATCTAAAAATGATTTTTTTATTGAAAGGTATTATAAGCAAACAAAAGATGAAATATCTAAATTATTTGATGATACAATCGATTCAAAAAGAAAGAATATATTGATAGTTGCATACAATATGGGTTCAAAAAATTATTTATTTGGGCTAGGTCCCAAATCATTTAGACATAAGTGCAAGGAAAAAGAGTATCAGGTAGAAGAAACAAAAGAATTTGACGAGAGAAAAAGATTACAATTAAATTGTATAAATCATCCACATAATTATATATTTCAATTATATGCGGAGACCGGGCTGATAGGATTAATTTTTTATATAGTTTTTTTATATTTTTTATTAAAAAAAATATTTTTTACACCAAATACTAATTTAAACGAATTATGTTTAAAACTTATTTCTATTTCTTTGTTGATTAATATATTTCCTTTACTTGGAAATGGAAATATTTTCAATAATTTCTTAAGTATGATTTTCTTTTATAATTTAGGATTTTTTCTATATTTTAATAAATATAAAATAATTAAATAATGCATATTTACATTTTGAATTTATTTTTTGGTTTTTTTTTAATTGCAATTTTATTTTACTTTGCTGTTCATCATGTAAAATCTTATTGGCATAAAAATTTTATTTTTATACCTATATCTACAATTTTAATAAAATTTATTTTTGTTATTTTTTTTTATTTAAGTTCAAAAAATGGTTTATTACATGATGCAAATACTTATTTTGAAAAACCTGTAGACTATTATCCTTTTCGATTAGGAAATCATACATTATTTAATATTGGTTATTTTTTGAGAGTTAAAATGCATTTATCTTATTTTAATGCTAATTTGTTATTAAGTTTACTATCTTTTTATGGTTTATTTTTATTATTAATATGTGCTTCAAAAGTTTACAATAATTCTCAAAATAAAAAATTAGATAATTACTATTTTATTCTATTTTTTTTTCCATCTTTCCATTTCTGGAGTATTGGTTTTGCAAAAGAAACTTTTGTTTTTTTTAGCATTAGTTATTTATGTTATAAAATATTTCACAATCAAAAAATTTCATATTTATCTCTTATTATTATTTTGATACCAGCAATCTTTATTAGGCCACACTATGTTATATTCTTTGTTGCTACGACATTAATTTATAATGTTTTAATTTCTGACGATAAAAAAAATGAGATTATTAAGTTTTCTCCCATTTTTATAGCTGCTTTTTATTTGGCTTTTATTTCATTAGATGTAGAAAATTTTAGTATTCAAAGTTTATTTCACTTTATAGAGGTTAGACGGGGGGAAAATGTCAGTCAAATTATGGACTTTGATATAAATGAATATAATTACTTGGAATTAACTATGAGATTTATATTTTATCCTAATATATTTAATATTTTTTCTATTAATATTTTAAGTGTTCAAAGTATTATTTCAATTGAAAATACAATATTATTATTTCTTACAGCTGGACTTATTTTAAAACACTTTAAAATAAATAATTTTAAAGAAAAACGAATTTATATTTTATTTTCTTTAATGATTATTTTTGCATTTAGTGCTTCACTTATAACTGCAAATATGGGAATTATCTTTAGGTATAAAAATTTAATATATCCTATATTTATTATAATTTTTTTCATAACTAATAGTTATAAAACTGAAAATAGATTAAATTTTAAGTCTTATAAAAACTTATAAAATTTTAAATGAAAAAATTTTTATCAATAAGCATTTCTATATTTTTAATTTTTTTATTACTCCCAATAATGCTAATTGTAGCATTACTAATTCTTTTGATTGATGGAAATCCAATATTATTCTCTCAAAAAAGAGCTGGTTTAAATGGTAAAATATTTATTCTTTATAAATTTAGAACAATGGAAAATATTAAAATAAAAAATGATAGATCAAGGGTTACTAAGCTTGGAAAAATTTTAAGAAATTTTAAATTAGATGAATTACCACAATTATTTAATATTCTTAAGGGAGACCTAAGCTTAGTTGGGCCCAGACCACTTTTGCCTGAGTATAATAAATATTATAATAAAAAACAAAAAGTTAGATTATCAATTCATCCAGGAATTACAGGCTGGGCTCAA
>MDTE01067736.1_pt1 | contig 12326 bp, 13 predicted proteins | sample 811231 | NCBI WGS metagenome assembly MDTE01 (sample SAMN05326651, study PRJNA326480) | marine metagenome | isolation source: seawater | place: Indian Ocean: Red Sea | collected 2010
ATTTAGGAAATAAGATTTAAGATGTTTTCTGCAATTTTACTGCGGAAGGACCTTTTTCCGTGCTTTCCACTTCAAACGTTAGTTCATCGCCTTCGTTTAAATATTTTAAACCAGCTTCTCTAACTGCCGAGCTGTGAACGAACACGTCTTTTTCTTTGTCTTCTCTTTCAATGAAACCATAACCTTTAGTACCATTGAACCACTTTACTTTGCCTTTTAGTGCACTCATTGTTTACTTTTCCTTATTTGTTATTAACTTTAATTAGTAAAAACTTACTAACCTCGCCCGTTTAATATGTATGTTGTATTGTTGTCAAGATCTGTTTTTTAAAAAAAACAATAAAAATTAGTAAATTGTCTATTTTGCAACATATATCAATTGAATATGGTTATAATTGATACAATAAAAAGTAGACTAAAACCTAAATAAATATATTTATTTTTAATCAAATGCCTCTTGACTCTTGCAAATTTTGGCTCCTGATATTCCAATCCTTGCCCAGAATGACGGGATGATTTTACAAAACCCTTATCTCTTCCTATCTTCAAAAATTTTTCTTTTCTGTGTTGATAAATTTCTTCTTTTGATGAATTTTCAAAAAACTTAAGGCTTTTTATAATTGAAAATTTTACTTCATCAGCAACAGAATCTGCATTTCTATGTGCGCCACCTAAGGGCTCATCAATAATTTCATCTATAATTCCTAACTTTAATAAATCCTTAGCAGTTAATTTCATCGCCTCTGCAGCTTGTAAAGATTTACTAGGATCTCTCCAAAGTATCGAAGCACATCCTTCAGGTGAAATTACTGAGTAAATAGAATTTTCTAACATTATAACTTTATTTGAAGAGGCTAAAGCAATTGCTCCACCCGAACCACCTTCGCCTATTATAATTGAAATATTTGGAACCTTTAAAGACATGCAGCTTTCTATTGAATTAGCAATTGCTGCAGCTTGTCCCCTTTGTTCAGCACCAACACCTGGATAAGCTCCAGGAGTATCAATAAAAGTGATAACGGGAATTTCAAATCTGTCAGCCAATTTCATTAATCTTATACACTTTCTATATCCCTCCGGCTTCATCATTCCAAAATTCCTCTCAATTCTGCTATTAAGATCTTCTCCTTTTTCTTGGCCGATAACTAAAACTGATCTTTTATCAATGATACCAAAACCAGCAATTACAGATTTATCATCGCCAAAAAATCTATCTCCAGATAATGGAGAAAAGTTTGAGAAAATTTTATTTATATAAAAATTTGCTTTGGGCCTATCCTCATGTCTAGCGACTAATGTTCTTTCCCAACTATTTAAATTTGTATAAATCTCTTTCAATTTTTCATTAATTTGTTCTTGGGTCTCTTTAATTTTTTGCGTATCTACCTCTGAAATTCCCTCTGAGCCAAAAGGACTTTTGAGTGTATCTCTCTTCTCCTCCAAAAGCTTAATTTCTTTTTCAAAATCTAGATAGTTTTTCATAATTTTCTTTAATTTTTAACATAATTCTCTTTTTAAAAGAATACAATCGGTTTATTATTTAATATGCAAAAAATAAAAAAAGGAAATTTAAAAATTGATTCTAAATTAGTAGAATTTATAGAGAAAGAAGTTATTCCAGGCACAGATATTGATCCCAATAAATTTTGGTCAAAGTTTGACGATATAGTTCATAATTTATCTATAATTAACAAAAAGTTGTTAAAGGAAAGACTCGAAATACAAAAAAAGATAGATGCTTGGCATGTATCAAAAAAAGACACTGATTTTAATAATGATGAATATTTAACTTTTTTGAAATCAATCAATTATCTGGTCGAGGAGAAAGGGGATTTTAAAATTAGCACATCAAATGTTGATGAAGAAATTAAATCGATTGCTGGTCCTCAACTAGTCGTACCAGTGGATAATGCGAGGTACGCATTAAATGCTGCTAATGCTAGATGGGGCAGTTTATACGATGCTTTATATGGTACAGATGTAATCGAAGGTGAAAGAGACAGCGCTTATAATCCAAAAAGAGGCGATAAAGTTATTAAATATGTAAGAAATTTTTTAGATAAGGTATTTATTATCAAAGATGCAAAATGGACTGAGATTGATAAAATCAAAATAACTGATGATCAATTAAATTTAGAAATTAATAATAAAAAATATTTTTTAAAAGATAAAAATCAATTTGTTGGGTATAACGGAAACAAAGAAAGTCCATCTTCTATTTTATTAAAAAACAATAATCTACATATTGATATAATTATTAACCCTGATCATTTGATAGGAAAAGTTGATAAAGCAAATATCTCAGATGTTATAATTGAGTCAGCGATCTCAACAATTGTAGACAATGAAGACTCTGTTACTGCTGTAGATGGAGAGGATAAAATAAGATGTTACAGAAATTGGCTTGGCATAATGAAAGGCGATCTGAAAGCAGAAATGGAGAAAAATGGAAAAAAATTTACTAGAGAGCTTAAACCAGATAGAGAATATACAAACCCGAATGGTGTTAAATTTAAATTGCACGGAAGAGCTTTGCTTTTAAATAGAAACGTTGGTCATCTTATGACCAATCCTGCAATAATTTTAAAGGATGGATCTGAAATTCCAGAAGGAATTATGGATGCTTTTTTTTCAACAATGTGTGCATTGCATGATTTCAAAAATAAAAAAAATTCTCGAACAGGCTCAGTTTATATAGTTAAACCAAAAATGCACGGACCGGATGAAGCCTCCTTCACAAATGACTTGTTTGAAAAAGTAGAGGAAACTTTAAATCTTAAAAAGTACACAATTAAAGTAGGCATTATGGATGAGGAGAGGAGAACAACCGTTAACTTGAAGGAATGTATTAGAAAAGTAAAAGAAAGAATAGTTTTTATCAATACAGGTTTTTTAGACAGAACAGGAGATGAAATGCATACCTCTTTCGAAGCAGGGCCAATGATTTTTAAAGGAGATATGAAGAAATCTGCTTGGCTAAATACTTATGAAGATTGGAATGTTGACACAGGTCTTTCTTGTGGATTTTCTGGTGTTGCCCAAATAGGTAAAGGTATGTGGGCGATGCCGGATAGAATGTCGGATATGATGAAGCAAAAAATTGTTCACCCAAACTCAGGTGCTAATTGTGCATGGGTGCCATCACCAACGGCGGCAACACTTCATTCAATCCATTATCATGAGGTAAACGTATTTAAAAAACAGATTGAAATTAAAAAGAGACAAAAAGCAAAATTGGATAAAATTTTAGAGATACCTACCGCAGATAGGCCGAATTGGTCTGTCGAAGAAATTAATAAAGAATTAGAAAATAATGCCCAAGGAATTTTAGGGTATGTAGTAAGATGGATTGACCAGGGAGTTGGTTGTTCAAAAGTTCCTGATATTAACAATATAGGCCTGATGGAAGATAGAGCAACATTAAGAATATCTTCGCAACATATGGCAAATTGGCTTTATCACGGTGTCTGTACTCAAGATCAAGTGATGGATGTAATGAAAAAAATGGCGAGAATTGTTGATAAACAAAATGATAGTTCTGAAAAATCAAATTACAAGAAAATGTCTGATGACTTTGAAAACTCAATAGCATTTAAAGCTGCATGCGATCTAGTTTTTAAAGGTAAGGAACAGCCGTCTGGATATACTGAGCCTTTATTACATCAGAGAAGATTAGAGAAAAAATCTACAATTAATTAATCATTTGTAACTGGAACTCTATTTTTAAAGGCTGAAAATAGTGTCCCGTCATCTAACTGCTCAATTTCTCCTCCTACAGGTAGGCCTTGAGCTAATTTTGTAATTTTTAATTTATCATTTTTAATAGAGTCTTCTATGTAATGAGCTGTAGTTTGGCCTTCAACAGTAGCACTTGTTGCAATAATAACTTCTTTTAAACTATTTTTTTTTATTCTTTTAATGAGAGAGTCTATTAATAAATTTTTTTTTTCGTAATTTTCATTGGAGTTTAGTGTGCCTCCCAAAATATGGAAGTAACCTTTATATATATTTGCAGATTCAATTACCCACATATCAGCAAGATTTTCAACTACGCAAATTTTATCGAATTTGCTTACTTGCTCACAAATACAAACTCTATCTACAATTTTTAAATTACCACAATTTATACACCTCACTACATTTTTATAAATTTTTGATAATGACTGAGCTAATGGCTTAACCATGCTATCTTTATTATTAATAAGTTTAAGTATAATTCTTTTAGCTGATTTAGGTCCTAAACCCGGTAATCTAGAAAATTGTTTTATAAGTTCTTCTATCTCTGGAATATTGTTGCTCATTTAAAAAGGTGGCTTAATATTAAATGGAAGTTGAATTCCCCCAGTAAGATTTGATAACTCTTCAGAAGATTTCTTCTTAAGATTTTCTTTAGCATTATTGTAAGCTGCTTTGATCAAATCATTAATTACTTCTCTGCTCTCTTTTTTTGCCTCTTCACTAATTATAATTGATTTCATTTCATAATCACCGGTAAGAATTACTTTAACTAAATTTCCTCCCGCTTCTCCTTCGACTTCAATTTTTTTAATTTTGTCTTGGAGTTCTTTCATTTTTTCCTGCATTACTTTTGCTTTTGAAAGCATATCTGTAAAATCATTCATCTTTATCCTCTTGAACATCTATAAGTTTAGCATCTGAAAAAGTTGAAAATATTTCTTTTGCTAATTCACTATTTTTTTCTTTGGAAACATTTGCAGACTTATTTTCTAAATTTTTTTCATAGAAAGTTTTTGCACCTGAAGTTTTACTTAAGGAAATTATCCATCTTTCACCAGTCCAAGTAAGTAATTTTTCTGTAAGCAATTTAATAAAATCTTTATTTAATTTCTCATTGAATCCTATGTCTATTTTTCCTTTATGGAAGTTTACCAATCTTACATTGCGTTCAAGGTCATATTTAAGTTCTATTTCTTTTTCTTTCTCGGCAAGTTTGATTAAATCTTCAAATTTTTCAATTTGAATATTTTTTTGAACTTCAATTTTTTTTGGTTGACTGATTTGAATTTGCTCGGTGTTTTTAAGTTGACTTGTAGTTGTTCGTTTTATTTTTTTTTCTTCTTTTGGCTCATCAGAATCAAATTGATTTTGAACTTTTTTAAAATTATCGCCGCCTTTAATATCTTGCTCATTAATCTTAATATCTTTTGTTCTTTCAATATCTTTTAAATGAATTAATTGTAAAATATACATTTCTAAAGATAAATTTTCATTAGATACAAGTTTGAGATCATCAATAGTTTTGATGGTAAGCTGCCAAAATAATCCTAAATCTTGCATATTTAAATTTTTGGAATAGTCATCAATCATTTTGAGTTCAGACTCTGAAATTAGATTATCCTTTTCAATAGGTCCTAGATTTACCCTTCTGCTAAACAAATGAATTATCTCTAAAATATCATTAAGAAAGTATCTCGCATCTAAACCGTCCTCGATCATTTCTTTCAAAAAATCTACAGCTTTTTTTTGATCGCCGTTAAGAATCTCTTTAAATAGATGTATAATTTTACTTCTGTCAGCTAAACCTAGCATTTTTCTTATATCTTGATCGTGAATTTCTTTATCTTGGCCAGAGCCTTTAGTAATTAATGCCCTATCTAATAATGATAAAGCATCTCTGACGGAGCCTTCAGATGCTCTTGCAATAATTTTCAGAGCTTCATCAGAAATCTTTCCGCCCTCTTTTTTTGAAATATCTTTTATATGCAAAAAAAGCTTTTGCAAATTTACTCTTTTTAAATCAAATCTTTGACATCTTGATAAAATTGTAACTGGAATCTTTCTCACCTCAGTGGTGGCAAGAATAAATTTTAATCTTTCAGGTGGTTCCTCTAAAGTCTTAAGTAGTCCGTTAAATGCTTGTTTTGAAAGCATGTGAACTTCATCAATTATAAAAATTTTAAAACTAGCACTAGTCGGACTATACTTAGAATTTTCAATAAGTTCTCTTACATCGTCAATACCAGTTTTTGAGGCCGCATCCATTTCAAGAACATCAATGTGATTGGAGCTAACTATTTCTTTACAAGTATCACAAAAAGACTCGGGTGAACATTTTTTAGAACTATCAGAATTTTTAATACAATTTAAAGCTTTTGCTATTAACCTAGCTGTAGTAGTTTTTCCAATTCCCCTGATACCTGTTAAAAGATATGCATTTGGTGTCTTGCCCAACTTAATGGCATTAACAATAGTTTGTGCGATAACTTCTTGGCCTATTAAATCTTTAAATTCTTGAGGTCTATATTTTAAAGCTAAAATTTTACTATTATTCATTTTATTAAAAGAGGCAGGCAACAACCTGAAAAATTTTCACTACGGCTGCTTCTTTTCAGACCTGACCGGGTTTATGAAACATCCACCTGATGCCAACCTCATCATGATTATATCAAGATAGATTTGATTACTACAAGCTAGAATTTAAATTTGTGGACTATTTTGTCCTAAAATTTGAGGCTTGATACACCCCTAATATATCAAGACTTTGTGTATGAAACCCAAGTTCCTCCATTGCATTTTGTACTGGTTTCTCGTCTAAATGTCCCTCAAAATCTAGATAGAAGTTAGTTTGAGCAAATGTATTTTTAACGGAAAAGCTTTCAAGTTTTGTCATATTAACTTGATTAGTGGCAAATCCCCCTAAGGACTTATACAGGGCGGCAGGCTCACTCTTTAATCTAAAAGTACAAGTTGTGATATACTTTTTTCCTTTTTCAAACTCTGGCTGTTGAACATTTTTTCCCATAATTAGAAATCTTGTAACATTTCCTTTTTCGTCCTCTATATTTTCTTTTAAAATTTTTAAATTATAAATTTTAGCTGATAGTTTTGAGGCTATAGCTGCAATAGATTTATCTTTTCCTTCTGCGAGTTCTTTTGCTGATCCCGCAGTATCTGCAGAAATTATAGTTTTAAATTTATTATTCATTATAATTTTTTGACACTGACCTATAGCTTGAGCGTGACTTCTAACACACTTTATATCTTTCATTTCAGCATCATTTTTTGACAACAAGTTATGTTCTACTTTTTGAAAATGTTCTGCATGAATCTGAAGTTTATATTTTGGTAGAAGATAATGGATATCTGCTACTCTTCCGGCTAAAGAATTTTCTAATGGAATTATAATTTTGTAAGAATCGTCTTCGAATGCTGTTTTAAAAGTTTCTTCAAAAGTAGAGCATGTTTTTATCTCTGGATTTTTAAAAACTTCGTTAATAGCTATATGTGAATATGCACCTGGTTCGCCTTGAAAGGCAATTTTAATTTTAGACATTTCTCTCCATCAATTTTTTTATTTCTATTAGATCGTTCTCAGTGTCTACACTTAAAGGAGATTGATCTACATATCCAACATCAATTTTCATTTTATTTTCCAGCGCTCTTAGTTGTTCTAATCCTCTTTCTGTCTCAAGTTTAGTTCTTTCTAAGCTTACATACCTCAATAAAGCTTTGTTAGTAAAGGCATAAATTCCTATATGGTGGTAGATAAAATTTGAAATATTATTTTCTATAACTCTTGAAAAATCTAAAGCAGCTGAAAATTTATCGTTTTTTATAATTTTTTCTTTCGTTGAGACTTTTACAACATTTCGATCTGACTTATCTTTTTCATTATCTAATTTTGAGGCCAGTGTAGCTATATCACAATTTTTTTTTTTAATATGATCTACAAGATAATTTATAGCTGATGGATCTAAATTAGGCATATCACCTTGTAAGTTAATAATGAAATCTGGCTCGCCTTTAAGTTCGTTCTTAAAAACTTCATATATTCTATCTGTACCAGTTTGGTGAGAAGTTTTTGTGATAATGGCTTTGCCTCCTTTATTTTTAATCTTTTGAGCTATGGCTTCATCTGGAGTTGCAACCAAAACTTCATCCACTCTAGATTTTTTAGCTAAATCATATACGTGTAAAATCATCTCTTTATTATTTATTAGTTTCAAAGGTTTGTTAGGTAACCTCTTGGCGTCAAGTCTGGTTGGTATAATTAATGCAATCTTGCTCATATTTGTGCGGCTCATAGACGCAAAAAAAAACGACTATTTTTTGTTTTATTTTATTTAGTCATGCTATATGTCATTATTAGTTATCAAATTTATGAATGGTTTTGAAATAAATAAAATTATTGCTTCAGTTCTTGCTACTGTTTTAATCGTATTTGGTATTACAAAATTCACAGATATTTTATTTCGCGTAGATAAGCCTAGCCAGTCTGCATATAAAGTTGAAAAGGTTGAAAGTTTAGCAACCGATGCTTCTACAGTGGCGGCTAGTACTGATATAAGCAGTCTCTTAGCAATGGGCGACATTCAGCATGGAGAGAAAGTTTTTAAGAAGTGTAGTGCCTGTCATATGATAAAAGCAGGTGGAAAAAATATGATTGGCCCAAATCTTTGGAGTGTACTAGGTAGAGAAACTGGAGCGGTTGCAGATTATAAATATTCTAAAGCTTTAATTGCTTATGGAAAAAAATGGACTTTTGATGAAATGAATGGTTTTTTAATTAAACCTTCAGTTCATATTAAAGGTACCAAGATGGCATTTGCGGGATTAAAAAAAGAAAGAGATAGAGCTTCTGTTATTTTATATATGAATTCTAAAAGTGATAGCCCTCTTCCAACACCCTAGTTCAAACACCAATTTATAATACTTTTCTGAGCATGAACTCTATTAAGGGCTTGCGTCCAAACTACAGATTGTTTTCCATCAATAACATCATTGGTTACTTCTTCTCCTCTACCAACTGGAAGACAATGCATAAAAATTGCATCTGATTTAGCTAAGCTCATTAGTTTTTTGTTAACTTGATATTTTTTTAGAGATTTTTTCTTTTTACTTTTATTTACTTTATCATTCATTGAAATCCATTTATCTGTCATTATACAGTCAGCATCCTTCGCTGCATCTCTTGGATCATTTGTTACCGTAAGCTTTGTTTTATTTTTTTTTGCCCATGAGACTATTTTTTTATTAGGTTGATATTGTTTTGGGCAGCCAATTTTTAATGTGAAATTAAATTTGCTAGCAGCTTCAATAAGAGAGTTTGACATATTATTGTTGCCATCTCCTAGCCACGCAATACTCTTGCCCTCTATATTTCCTTTTTCCTCCTCAAAAGTTAAGATATCTGACATAACTTGACAGGGATGACTTTGGTTTGAAAGTCCATTGATAATAGGAATAGTGAGATATTTTCCAAATTCTTTCAAATTCTCATGTGAAGAAGTTCTTAGCATAATAATATCAGCGTACTCAGATAATACCTTTGCAGTATCTTTTAAAGTTTCATCTCCTTTTCCGTAATGTATTCCCTCTGGGCTTAAAATTATAGATGAGCCACCAAGTTGCTTAACAGCAATATCGAATGAAATTCTTGTTCTAGTCGAGGGCTTTTCGAAAATCATAATCATTGATCTTCCATAAAATGGTTTGTCATTGTCTGGTTCAGACTTGTTAAGATCTTTTCTACTGGACTTTCTTTTCTTAGCCTCTTCTATAATACCTCTTAGTGCTTGAGAGGATAAATCAGATATATCTAAAAAGTTTTTCATTTATAAGTTTTACATACTTTATTTAATATTGCTACAGCCTCATCAATATTTTTCTTTTTAACATTTAAGGGAGGAAGCAACCTTATAACATTTTCAGCAGCCCTAACTGCTAAAAGTTTGTTTTCTAATAGTTTATTAATAAATTTATTTTGATCTTTTGAAATTTTAAGGCCTAATAATAATCCCATTCCTCTTACTTCCAAAATGACTTTTGGATATTTCTTTTTTAAGTTTTGAAGCTCATTATGAAAATACTTTGATGTTTGCTGTACATTTCTCAAAAAACCTTTTTTAAATATCACATCAAGAACTGCATTGCCCACGCTCATAGCTAGAGGATTTCCTCCAAAAGTAGTGCCGTGAGAACCAGGTGTCATCCCTGAAGCAACCTTTTTAGTCATTAAACAAGCACCAATAGGAAATCCGCCTCCTATACCTTTAGCTATTGGTACTATATCTGGTTTAATTTTTGCGTGTTCGTAAGCAAAAAATTTACCAGTTCTTCCTATACCGCATTGAACTTCATCCAGGATAAGTAATATTTTCTTTTTGTTACAAAGTTTTCTTAAATGTCTTAGACAAAAATCAGGAATCACTTTTATTCCTCCTTCACCCATTATTGTTTCAACCATTATTGCTGCAGTTTTTTTGGTTATTTTTTTTTCTAAACCTTTATGATCTCCGAAATTAAAATGATCAAAACCATCAACTTTTGGATAGAAACCTTCCATCATTTTTTTACTATTACTTGCAAAAATAGTAGCAAGGGTTCTTCCATGAAAACTTTTATTAATGCAAAGAATTCTATTTTTTTTTGGCTGTCCTTTAGAATAAAAATATCTTCTTGCAATTTTAATCGCTGCTTCAGTAGCTTCAGCGCCAGAATTTTGAAATACAACGTAATCGGCGAAAGTTTTTTGCGTCAACCTCTTTGCTAGCTTTTCTTGTTCTGGAATTATAAAAACATTAGAAACATGCCATAATTTTTTAGATTGCTTATTAATTGCTTTATTTAAATAATCGTTTGAGTGACCTAAAGAATTAACAGCTATGCCTTGGACAAAGTCTAAGTATTTTTTTCCTTTAGATGAGTATAAATAACAACCCTTCCCTTTTTTAAAAGAAATTTTCTTTCTATTGTATGTGTTTAATACTGAACTCATGATTAGCTCTTAAGTTTATACCCTTTTTTTAATAAAAGATATGCCAAGAGACCTAAAAGAATACATAAAATAAAAAGATAAACTGCACCTATAAAAATTGAACCATCAGATGTCTCTAAAAAACTATATCTAAATCCATCAATCATATAGAAAAAAGGATTAAGTTTACTAATTGTTTGAAGAAATTCAGGTAATCTTTCAATAGAATAAAAAGTACCAGAAAGAAAGGATAAAGGAACTATAATAAAATTTGTTACAGTCGCTATATGATCAAATTTTTCAGCCCACAAACCTGCTATTACGCCAAGTGCACCTAGTGCAAATGAGGATAAGAAAGTAAATATTACTAAAGTTAAATAGTTCTTAATTTCTAAATCTACCAAAAAATAGAAAATTATTATGGATATGATTGCAATCATTACGCTTCTAGTAACTGCAGCTAAAGTAGTAGCAACTGTGATTTCAGCAGGTGATAAAGGTGCATACAAAATATCAACAATATTTCCTTGAATTTTGCCAATCATAAAAGATGAAGACGAGTGAGAAAAAGACTGCTGAATAATTTGCATTGCTATAAGTCCAGGTGCTAAAAAGCTTATGAAAGAAACTCCCAAAACGCTTCCTCTATCATCCCCAATAGCTAAAGATAAAACTAAAAGAAATAACAATGATGATATTAAAGGTGAAAATATAGTTTGGATCCACACTATTAAAAATCTTAAGACCTCTTTTTTGTAAAGAGTCCAAGCTCCGGTCCAGTTGATTAGACCAAATCTTCTTACGCCAATTTTATATTTCTCTGTAATTTCAACCATGGCTAGTCTTATAACCTTAAATTTTTAAAAATCTGTGCAAAACTGCATTTTGTACTGATTTTACTGATTTTATTCTTTCAGACCACAATATTATGTATTAAGTTTAAAAAAAACACTAAATATAGTATAAGTTGTAATATGAGCTGGACAGACGAAAAAGTAGAAAAACTTAAAGAGCTTTGGAGCAAAGGTCAAACGGCTAGTCAAATAGCAGAGGCATTGGGAGATACGACTAGAAATGCCGTAATTGGGAAAGCACATCGATTAAATCTAGAGGCAAGAGCACCTTCAAAACAAACTAATAAACAACAAGGTTTTAAAAAAAATAAAAAAACGCAAAAAACAGTTAGTAGAAAAAGTAGATTTAAATCTATTTTATTGGATAAAAATTTTGAGCCTGAAAAACCAACTTCACTAGAGGAACTTACTGATACTACTTGCAGATGGCCGATTGGTCATCCAGATGAGGATAGTTTTTACTTTTGTGGAAGAAAACCTGTAGACGATTTCTCTTATTGCAAATTACACGTTTTGTATGCGTTTCAACCTAAAAATACAAAAGAAGAGCCTATCACCAAAGAAGACGAGGTTCCGGCATTCTTAGAAAAGAAAATTAAGTCCGCAAGTTAATAACAGTCTTGATTTATGGAATTTCTAAAAAAATACCTTAAATGGTTAAGCACTTTTTTAGTTTTAACAGGCATTTTGTTAACTAACTTAAATATGTATCCAATTAATATCATGTTTCATGGTGCTGGAGTTGTAGGTTGGAC
>MDTE01100674.1_pt1 | contig 12325 bp, 9 predicted proteins | sample 811231 | NCBI WGS metagenome assembly MDTE01 (sample SAMN05326651, study PRJNA326480) | marine metagenome | isolation source: seawater | place: Indian Ocean: Red Sea | collected 2010
ACAGCTTCAGTCGCTTCCTCAACCGCAACAGGTTCTACAGCCGCAACTTCAGACTCTTCTTCCGTAACATTCGATTCTACTGTTTCAGATTCTAATATCTCTTCTTCAAAATCTTTTTCGATTGCTTCTATCGAAGGCATTAAACTTATTTCTTCGTCAAATTCCATTTCCTCTAAAGGTGCATCTTCGTGTGCTTGAGCCCATACAGAACAAATTCTCGCTACAGAGTCATTTATTCTAAGACATGTGTTACATATGTTAGGATTATCTGGTTGCCACGCACAAGGCACTACAGGCAAATTATCTAAAAATTCCCGTATATTCTGATATTTTTGAGGCTGATCTGACATTCTATTTTGGCCACTGTTAATATATGTATAAAGATATGCATGATTAGTATGAGCTTTGCCCCAGCACACATTACTCTCTATTTTTCAATTCACGATAATATTAATATTCTCAAAAAGGGCTCAACAGGAGTTGGCATATGTTTACCATTAGGTGTGCATGCTACATCCTCAATCAAACCTTCAAATTCAACCAATATCAAAATCATTAATCAAAATAAGGAGATAGATGATCCAGTTACAAAAAGAGCAGTCTCTTTAATTTTAAAAGAACCATCAGAAGTCATTATCAATTTAGAAAGAGAGTTACCGGTAGGTTTCGGATTCGGCATATCTGGAGCCTCCGCTCTTTCTGCCTGTTTATCTTTATCTAATTCTATCTCAGAAGCCCACAAAGCCTCTCATGCAGCAGAGGTTGAATATAATACAGGTTTGGGGGACGTTGCCGCTCAAGCTGCTTCGTTAAGAGAAAATAAATTCCCATCTATAGCAATTAGAAATTCTCCAGGCTTTAATAATTCCGTAGAGATTGTGTTGCCCTCTCATCCATTTATTATCTGTTTACACGGCTCAGGAAAGAATACCACTAAAATTCTAAATAACGATACCTTAACTTCTAAAATCAATGAGGCTTTTAGCCAAATAAATTCAAAAGATTTCACAATTCCAAAAATAATTTCTTCAGGTTTATCTTTTAGCAAATATGCAGAACTCCTCTCTGCAGATTCCAGTGAAATAATCTCATTACTTCCAAACAATTCTTTAGCTACTGTAGCTCATTTAGGTACTGCCATCGTAGCATCCGGAAACAATATCCAAGAAATTGAAAAGCTCCTCACCCCCTATGGTAAAATCTTTACATTTTAAGAACCAGTAGGAGTACTTCTATGAGAAACATTTTCGGATAAAAGTTTAGCCAAATTATCCATCAACCCTTCTTTGTTCGAACTTTCAATCAATATATTGTCTAAAACTTCTTTCAGATTATTAACTGGAATTACTTCTACTTTATCTGCATATTCAGACTCTAAAAAAACATCTTTTAGATTGGCTTGTGGTATTATCACTTTCTTTATTCCAGAGTCGACTGCAGCTTCTATCTTTGCTGTGACACCTCCAATCGGCAACACATGTCCGCGCACACTCAAGGATCCTGTCATAGCTATAGATTGATCAACTTTCGCATTTTCTAAAGATGAAATTACTGCAGTTGCTATAGATATAGATGCAGAATCTCCTTCTACACCTTCATATGTTCCTACAAATTGAATATGTATATCGTACTTCGATATGTCTGCTCCAGTAAATTTTTTAATTAATGCCGATACATTTTGAACTGCTTCCTTTGCTATTTCTCCCAATTTTCCAGTTGCAACTACTCTACCTTCTGATTTAGACTGTGCCGCTGTAACTTCAGCTACAATCGGCATTACTAATCCTGCCATCTCTGAAAGACCTGAATCAGCTCCCATGACTGCCAATCCATTTACCATTCCAACTTCTGCTCCTTCAGTTTGATATGTTTTGTATTCCTTTCTTCTTTCTACATATCTATCAGCAATTTGTTGTTCTAAAGGTCTTGCAATCTTCTTAGCTTTGATTACATGCTCTGCAGTAACTATTTCTCCTTTCTCTTCTATGCATATGTCTCCAGCAACTCTCACTAAACCACCCAATTCTCTCAATCTTAAACTTAGATGATATTGTCTTCCAGCTCTTCTTTGTGCTTCGTGAATTATTTCTCCAACAGCTCCTGAATCAAAATGGTTTATTTTTTCTTCTTTACCAACTTCTTGGGCAATAAAACGAATCAATTTCTCTCTATTTTCAGTTGTGTCTGGCATAGTACTGTTCATATAAACTTCATATCCATACCCTCTAACTCTACTTCTCAAAGCAGGATGCATTCCTTGGATGCTATCTAAATTTCCTGCAGCAACTAATATAAAATCACATGGTACCGGTTCGGTTTTTGTCATAGCGCCTGCAGATCTTTCAGATTGTCCCGAAATTGAAAATTTCTTTTCCTGTATTGCAGTTAGTAATGCTTGCTGAGATTCCATTCTCAACATATTTATCTCATCCAAGTACAGAACTCCTTTGTTCGATTTGTGTATAGCACCAGATTCAACTCTGTCATGTGCTGGGGTTTCCAATCCTCCTGATTGGAAGGGATCGTGTCTTACATCTCCTAAAAGAGAACCTGCATGTGCACCAGTGGCATCTACAAACGGTGCACCATCTTCTCTATCGTGCAAAACAAGTCCTTTTGGAATAATTGCTTTTTCTTTATTTTGATTGGCATATCTCATTGCCATGAAAACAAAAGCAGCGGCAATCAAACTATAGAAAACTATTATCGGTTGGGAAAAACCAGTTGATATGAACCACAGTATTCCCAATCCAACAATCATCATTACAATCATCATCTGCGATTTAGATCGCTGTTCTTGCATCGCTGCAGCTTGAGCTTTTTGAGTTTCTACAATTTCTTTACCTTTACCTGCAGGCACTACTCGCACTCTAGGTTCATTGTTATCTTCTGCATTGTTATATACAAGAACATCTTCTAACTCACTTTTTGGAAGAAGTTCTGACATCGATTTGGCCAACATCGATTTACCGGTTCCAGGGTCTCCAATAAGGAGCATATGTCTCCTTTGATCTGCCGATTTTTTTATAATACTAACAGCTTTATCTTGGCCAATTACTTGATCAATTAATCTTTTTGGAACGGCAACATCTTCTGTTGTTTCAAAATCTATTTTTTTAATCCATTTTCTTGCATCTGGTAATTTTTCAGGTGTTTCACTCATTTTCGGCCTATACACTCTCACACGTCTAGATATATAATTTTGCGAATAGGAGTATCATTAAAAGTTTTATAGTTCTAATCCAGATACTGTTTCAATTTGCTCCATTTCTTTCTTCTCTTTTACTTCTATAGGTGCAAATTTAGTTCCATAATGGATAACTCCACTTTCACTATCTTCTCCCAATTTTCTAAACACGGATTTGACTTTCATACCGGGTTTTACTAATTCAGGCTCAATATCTACTATGTGTGCAGTAATTTTTGCACCTTCATCCAATTCAACAATTCCTACAGTATATGGACCATATATTTCATACCCCGTTTGTGGCTGATAAACGGTTGTAGCTGCTACTATAGTTCCAGTACCTTTGAATTGATATTCCTCCATAGTTTTGAGAGATTTTCTTCCTGCTTTGGGATCTATAGCTCTTCTAGGAAAATGATAGGTGTCTGTATCTTTACAATAAGATCCTATTAGGTTGTATCTAGATTTATTTTCTCTCCAATAACGAGGGACTGTCATTATTCTGCCTCCAATATATGTACAACAGCAGTAGCTGCAGTTCCGCCATGATTCTCTATTAAGCCACATTTAGCATTTTTTACTTGTCTATCTCCAGCCTCTCCTCTTAATTGCTGCACTACTTCAACAGCTTGAGCAATACCAGTCGCTCCTGGGGCATGCCCTCTCGATTTTAATCCACCACTCGTGTTAATCGGTATCTCGCCATTTATTCTCGTCATACCTTCAAGAGTTTTCATTCCTGCTTCACCCTTTTTGAATATTCCTATCTCTTCTAATGCTATCAATTCAGTTATTGTATAATTGTCATGGATTTCTGCCAAATCCAAATCTTTAGCCGTTTTTCCAGCCTGGTTAAATGCTTTTTTTGCTGCTACCTTTATCGCTTTCATTCTTCCCAAATCATCTCTATGGTGCAAGCTTAGAGTATCAGATGCCTGTCCAGATCCTATAATTTTAACGGGTTTGTCAGTAAATTTCTTAGCTTTTTCACTGGAACATAGGATTACTGCCGCCCCACCATCACTATTAGGTGCGCAATCTAACATTCGTAACGGTGTAGAAACCATTGATGAATTAGACACTGCATCAGCCTTTATTGGAAATGGAAATTGTGCATTAGGATTCATCGCACCATGCATATGATTCTTTTCTGCGACTGCCGATAATTCCTCTCTTTTTGTTCCATATTTTTCAATATGTGCTTGAGCCATCATGGCGTGAAGTGATGGAAAAGTAGCTCCAACTTGAGATTCCCACTGTTCATCTGAACCCATACTATTGGTGTATGCAGACTTCGCATCACTAACATCTGTCATTTTTTCTGCACCACCCACCACTACTATGTCTGCAAAACCACCTGCTACAGCCATGTATCCCTGTCTCAGGGCTAGTCCGCCCGATGCAGATGCAGATTCTATTCTAACTGCAGGGATATTGTTATTCGTCAATCCACAATAATCGGCAATTAAAGCACTCACATGTTCTTGCTGAATCGTAGCTCCAGATGCCATATTTCCTATATATAATGCATCAATATCTTTTCTTTTTATTCCAGAATCTTGTATTGCTGCTAGACCAGCTTCAAGACCAATTTGTCTTAGAGATTTATCCCACAATTCACCAAATTTGGTTACGCCTATTCCTATTATACTAACATCTCTCATCCACTATCTCCCATATTCAACTTCCCTCTATATTTTGCATAAGTTGAATATTTAATTATTTTCATTCTTTCAATCATCTTTTTAACAGTTTCAGTTCTATCTATATTTTTTATTTCATCTGTTACTGTTATGTCAAATCCATCACTACCGGCTCCCGATCCATAAGCTATAGCCAATATTCTATCTCCAGGTTTTGCTTCGTCAAATATTGCACACAAACCGAGGAATATGGCTCCAGAATATGTATTACCAATTACAGGAGTTAGTAGTCCCGTCTCTACTTGGTTTTGAGTAAAACCTAATGATTTTGCAACTCTCAATGGAAATTTTCCATTCGGTTGGTGCGTTACTAAATATGTATAATCTTCAGGTTTAGTTCCAGCCATTTCCATGGTTTTCATAGCACAACTTCCTACGTGTTTGAAGAAAGCAGGTTTACCAGTAAATCTTCCTCCATGTTTCGGGTATTTTTGCCCCTCTCTCCTCCAAAAATCAGGAGTATCGGTGGTGTAAGATGTAGTGTGATTTATTTCAGCTATTACATTTTTTCTTCCAATCAATAAAGCCCCTCCTCCTGCAGATGCACTATATTCTAGCGCGTCACCAGGCGCTCCTTGTGAGGTGTCTACTCCAATAGCCATACCATAATCTATCTGTTCATTGCCCACCATTCCTAAACAGGTCTGTATAGCGGCCGTACCTGCTTTACATGCAAATTCAAAATCTGCCGCGGTCAAGTTAGGTGTGGCAGCTATTGCTTCAGCAACTATAGTGGATGTAGGCTTCACTGCATAGGGGTGCGATTCTGACCCTGTATATACTGCTCCAATGTTTTCTCCATCAACACTAACTCGCCCCATGGCCTTTCTCGCTGCTTCAACTGAGATAGTTATTACATCTTCATCCGGACCAGGAACTGATTTTGAGTAAACATTCAGATTGTTGGCCCAAGCACTACCATCTGCACCCCAAACAGACGCAATTTCGCCTGTTTCAATTTTAAAGCGTGGAATATATGCTCCATAACTAACTATACCTTGCATTTTATCACCCAAATCCTCTCATTAAATTTTTAATGTTTTCAATACTATTATCAGTCCTAACTAGTATTATATTCTCCAATTCTGCAAGTTTAATTGCCAGGGGATCAACACTACCTGGTTGCACATAACATACAAGTCTAGGTTTTACGGGATGTGCTCTTATTGCAATCATTGGCGATCTTCCGAATTCAACACCCGTAAAGAATAGTGCTCGTTCATTAGACCACCCATATATTTTTGCAAATTCCGAACCGGAAAACGATATTATCGCTTTCAAAGAATCAACAATCGTAAAGCCATACAACGTCCTATTCATTTCTCTTTTACCAACTATTATTTCTCCATTAACCATTTCCATCAATTTTTTAACACTAATTCCTGAACTAAATTCTCCAATTGTCATAGGTTCTTCTTCTTTTTCATCCATCCTACTATTGATTACTTTATTTCCATTATTCTCATCATAAAGTATCATCGTATCTACCATTCTTTTTACAGTTTTTATGCCTGGGGAATCACGCCTTCCTTTTTCAAAATCACAGACGACAGAAGGGTTTATTTCTAAAAGATCGGCCATCTCTTTTTGAGTTAGGCCAAATATCTCTCTCCATTTCTTCAGAGTCTCTCCAGGATTCTCAGAGAAGACAATTTCTCCTGCCATTTTTTGGGCTAAGCTACCGCTCACTCCGTCGCGATTAAGCCATTCTATTTAACAATATAGGTATCTCGATTCGTCATTTTGTGCATTGGCTATTATCCTAAACACAATATTATTTAGACCATCTTAATTCATTTTTCTGATATTTTTGGCAAGCGAAGCGTGGACACCAAAGAAAATCTTTCTTACAAGTGGTAAGGGAGTACACAAAGAAAAACTAGCTAGCTTCGAATTAGCTCTTCGTGAAGCAGGTATAGCAGCACTAAATTTAATTTCAGTAAGTAGCATTTTACCGCCACACTGTGATTTTATTCCCAAGGAAGAGGGTGTTTTGGAATTAAATCCTGGCCAAGTTGTACCTGTCGTTCTTGCACGTATGGAAAGTAAAAAACCAAATCAGCTTGTTAGTTCAGGTATAGGGGTGGCCGTTCCTTCAGACAGGTCTCATTATGGTTATTTATCTGAACATCACGATATCGATATGGATGCTAAGAAAATGGAAGACTACGTAGAAGATTTAGCTGCTGAAATGTTAGCAACTACTTATGGAATAAAATTTGATCCACATGCTTCATGGGATGAAAAGAGAGAGATTTGGTCTATAGATGATAGGATAGTTAAAACACAGAGTGTGATCGAAATTGCCGAAACCAGTGACGATGATCTTTGGACAACTGTAGTTTCTGCTGCTGTTTTAATAATTTAGACTTACAGATTTATTACTACCTCACGTTAACACTATTCACAGAGAGTCTTCAATGCCAAAAGCCGTCTTAATTTGGAAATACGCCGATTCATCCAAGCCAGTATCTCTAGCACCCTCTAGAGATGCAGAAAGAATAGCCATCTGTTTTTCAAATTCAGAAATTCATATGTTGGATAAAAATGGCAAATTATCTTGGAAAATTGATTCAAAATCCTCAGGTATTACTAATGCAAGTGACATAGCACACGCATCTCAGCAAAATATGACTCTAGTAGGTACGCAAGATAAAAAATTACATCTTTTAGATTCGAAAGGTTCTGAAATTTGGGTTCGTTCACTTCCAAATCCAGTAACTTCTGTTTCCATTTCTTCTAGAGCAAATATATCGATTGCCGGTACTACAGACGGCACAATGTTTGCTTTTGACAGAACAGGTAAACTAATGTGGGATCATCAAGTAGGAGGGACTACCTTTCCAGTAAATTCAGTTTCAACTTCTCTTAACGGTTCTTATGTAATATCTGGTAGTCGATACCGTTATTCATATTTTTACGATTCTAAAGGAAACGTTCTTTGGGATAAAGATATTGGGGGGTCTGTATTGGACACTTCAATAAATAAAAATGGCGATTATTTAGGAATATTAAGCGATCAAAGACATATTCAGTTATTGGTTAAAAATGCAAGATTGTTATGGGAATATACATTCAATAGCCAACCTGCTTGGGTCTCTATACCTAATCACGCCGAATTCACTGCCGTAGGGGGTACAACTCTTTCTATATTCAACAAATCAGGAAAAAGAGCTTGGAAAACTAAATTGCCCGGTTCTTCAACTTTCGGCACACTTTCAGGTGATGGGGGTTCATTATTCACTATTTCAGATTCCGGTTCAATACAACATTATGATATAAGTTCTTACTTAAAATCATACTATCTCAGGGCTCGTAGAAAGATAAAAAATGCCAGTTCAGAGGGGTTAGATGTAAGTGCGGCTAATCAATTCAAATTCTCCGCTAAAAAAGCTTTTGAAAATAGAGAATTTGGAGCATTTATTAAGGACATAAAGAAAATTTTAGAAGTGGTCAATGAAGCCCGTTACAAAGCTCCAGCTAGCCCAAAATCTGGAGATTCAAATAAATCTTCAAGTAGGGTGATTTGCGGTAAATGTCAGTCTCCTAACCCTTCGGATTTTGACTTTTGCCAATCTTGCGGTTCAAAACTTTCCAATGCCTGCTCTAATTGTCAAAAACAACTTTCTTCAGGTATGAAATTCTGTACTAATTGTGGAAAAAAAGTTTAAGTATCTGATACTACACTGTTAACATTCATGAGCGATACTAGTATACCTGCACAATTATTGAAAAACTCTGAAAATTTTCCAGATTCTCTTGCGCTGTCTTACAAGAAAGGAGATGAATGGGTTGATGTTACATGGGGGGGTTTTGTAAAATATACAAGAGACATTGCAAAAGCATTAATCTCTCTAGGTTTCGAAAAAAATGACAAAGTAAGTATCTATAGTTACAATCGAATGGAATGGTATGGAGTCTATCTGGCAGCTCAAATGGCAGGAGGACTCGCAGTTGGTGTCTATCACACTAGTTCTCCTGAAGAAGTCGAGTGGGTCGTTGGCAATTCAGATTCCAAATTCGTTTTCGTGGGTAATAATCCACAGGCAGGTAATGATGAAGATAAAATGCCAGCACCAAGATTGGCTAAAGTTATAGATCATCTGGAAAAAGTAGAAAAAGTAATTCTTTTCGAAAATATTACAGGTATGTCTCACGAAAAAGTAATCTCTTGGGATGAGTTCTATGCCCATCATGAAGATATAGAGGATGGCTCAATAGATCAGAGATTAGACTCAATAAATATGGATGACACTAGTACTTTAATTTACACTTCAGGAACTACAGGCAATCCAAAAGGCGTAGAGTTAACGCATAATAATTTAGCTTTTGAAGTTTCAGTTACTGAAGATATAGTCTCTTTTGGAGTCGGAGATAAATTCATATCTTGGCTACCTCTAGCTCACGTTTTTGGACAGTTAGTTGATGTAAATGTTTGGGCTTATAAGGGCATGCACATGTATGTTGCAGATAATCCTCTCAATGCTACAGATATAGCGAAGGAAGTCAATCCTCATTTGTTCATAGGTGTTCCTAGAATATGGGAAAAAATATACTCAGGCCTTCAATCTCAACTCGGTAAAGGGCTTAAGAAAACTCTATTAGGTATTCCAATCATTTCCGGTGTAATTAAGAAAATCGCTAGAAAGAAACTCGGTTTCAACAATTTGAAATTCGCTATAACTGGTGCAGCACCGATAAATCCTGATATCATCGATTACTTCCATTTTCTGGGTATCCCACTTTACGAAGGTTATGGGTTAACAGAGACGACTGCGGCATCTTCAATTGGTCATTTTGACGATAATCATAAGCGTAGCACAGTTGGTAGACCATTACCCGAAACAGAAGTTAAAATAGCAGATGATGGAGAAATATTAGTCAAAGGCCCGCATGTTTTCAAAGGCTATTACAAAAATCAAGAAGCAACAGACGAAGTAATCAAAGGTTCTTGGTTTCATACTGGAGATGTAGGTCTTTTAGATGATGACGGTTTCCTTAAAATTACAGGAAGAAAGAAAGAGATTTACGTTAGCTCAGGTGGAAAGAATATTGCACCACTTGTCATAGAGGAGACAATGAAATCAATACCATTAGTTTCTCAATGCTTTTTAGTGGGTGACGGAAGGAAATTCTGTAGCGCTCTATTCACATTAGATGCCGGTGTCATTTTGAGAGACAAACTAGGTATGAATGTACTCAAAGTTCCGAAAAACCCCCCAGATCAAGTTGCCGAAATAATAGCTAGAGGTCATACATTGGAAGAATACACCGACAGCGATGATATTTTTGAAGAAGTAAGGTTACAAGTTGATGAATTAAATAAGAAATTTTCAAATCCAGAACAGATTAAGAAATTCGTTATTCTTCCTAGAGATTTTACAATAGATGATGGGGAGTTGACGCCTACTTTGAAAATCAAACGTAAGCAAATTTCCGAAAATTGGTCTTCGGAAATAGAGAAAATGTACCAAGATTAGTTCGATGTTTGAAGACACTTTCAAAAATCGTATCCGCTTAGGTTGTGCAGTTACAGCATCATTATTCTTCTTGAATGCCTTCTTGGCCACTTCACAAATCATATTTTATTTGTCAATAGTTGAAGGCGTTTTTGCATTACTATTTAGTATACGTTTACCAACTCCTTTGCCACCACCACCTTCTCTAGATATGTGGAAAGATATGCCGAAAGCCAAGGATCGCGAATCTAAAAATTGTAGCCATTGTGGCAAGGCCGTTGATGACAATTGGACCATGTGTCCCTACTGTTCAAAGAGAATTTAGAACCCAAGAAGGTTTTATTTTCTGTTATCGGATACCATATTCAATGAATCAGCTTAAATGCTCCATTTTTGCCCTCGTTATTATGTTAACTTCACTACCTATGGCAGGTTTATTTCAAGAAGATTCAGAATTAATTTTCAATTACGAAAATTTTTCCACTGAAATTCCAGAGCAAATAGTTTCACTAAGAGACTCTCGCCCTTGGTGGGAAACTACTACTAGAGATGTGGATAGAAATGGAGTGGTTGATTGGTTAGAATCATTTAATTCAATATACCCGATTGGAATATCTTACAGTCGACCGTTAATTGATTCTGACATCGTCGCACTCAATAATATAGGCATTGAAGTAAGATTCAATATTCCTGCTATAAATTCTGTTTTAGTTGGTTATGCAACTCCAGAACAACAACAACTAATTTCTGAGCTTCCAGGTGTCGTAATGGTCGAACCGTACGAACGTTTACAGTTTTATGGTGATGTTCAAACTCCAAATATCAAGGCTCGAAATTCATCAGAATATCCAGTAGGTGCATGGGATCTAAATGTTACTGGTAAAGGTGTAAATGTCGCAGTAGTCGATACGGGTATTGACAATGAACATCCAGGTTTAGAAGGTAAATTTGTTGCCGGTTTTGATGCCGTTTGCAGTGACGATCCACTCTGTGTAGCTTCTTTCCAACCGGACGATGGTAGTTTCGATCCAGATGACATGAATCAACACGGAACTGCTTGTTCAGGCATGGCTACTAGTACTGGAATTATGCCAGACGGTTCCGATTCCAATTTTACAGGCTCCGCTCCCGATGCTAAACTAGTGGATGTTAGAATAGGCACTGCTCTAGGGGCTGGTCCGTTTGAGACTTATATCTTAGAACAAGAATTTTACGAATCTGCAATGAATGGACTTCAATGGGTCATTGATAACAAAGATAAGGAATGGGCAGGCGTTGAAAACGAAAGTTTTGGCATCGATATAATTTCCCTTTCATGGGGCATTACTTCGCATGAGAATGGAGGTTCAGACGGGTCTGATATGCATTCACGAATTTTAGATGAAGCAACAAATGCAGGTGTAGTAGTATCAGTCGCTGCCGGTAATAGTGGTTCTGATAATGACGGGCTCAGTGGCATGGGTTCTTCTTCTTTATCAATAACAGTGGGTGCTACAAATGATAAAAACACAGTAGATAGGGAGGATGATGAAATAGCTTCTTATTCAAGTCGCGGTCCACGTAGGGATAATGGTGATGATTATCCTTATGATGAAATGAAGCCGGATGTTTCAGCATCTGGAACAAGTATAATTCAGTCCGAAGCTTGCACCGACTTTCCACGTTGTGATGCTTCCGGAAATGGATATACAAGTAGAGGCAGCGGTACTTCTTACGCTACTCCTGCAGTTTCAGGCGTTATAGCTCTAATGTTAGAAGCTAATCCGGATTTGAATCCTCTTCAAGTTAGGGAAATTCTCCGTACAACGGCAGAGAGAAGGGATACTCTTTCAGCATCAGATGGCGAAGGTGTAGAAGATGGTCCATGGGCCACTTATCCAGACATAGATCCATATTGGAATAGACATTTTGGCTGGGGCATGGTAGATGCTTTAGCAGCAGTCGAAGAAGCTATATTATTAGAAGATCCAGAAAAT
>MDTE01005774.1_pt1 | contig 12324 bp, 14 predicted proteins | sample 811231 | NCBI WGS metagenome assembly MDTE01 (sample SAMN05326651, study PRJNA326480) | marine metagenome | isolation source: seawater | place: Indian Ocean: Red Sea | collected 2010
ACTACATCAGCTCCCTTCATTTCACTGTATTTTGAAGAACCACTCATCTTTATATTAAAACCTTCAATAGAAGAGGATTGGGCTAAATCAAGGGCTTTTCCTTTTGTCATACTATCTGCGATATCTATAAGAACGACATCACCTAGCTCTTTTAATCCAATCAAATGTGCAAGGGTTCCACCAATATTTCCAGCTCCGACGACAGCAATTTTCTTTCTCATTAAGAACCTATACAAGAATTATAATTCTGTAACAATAGCCTTCTTTAAATCTGCAATTGCTTTTGCAGGATTGAGTCCTTTAGGACAAGAGCGTGTACAATTCATAATCGAATGACAACGATATAGCTTCATTTTGTCGTTTACTGCTTTCAATCTATTCTTTCTTTCAGAGTCTCTTGAATCATTTACCCATCTAGCTGCTTGCATTAAAACTGCTGGACCTAGATATTCTTCACTATTCCACCAGTAACTTGGACATGAAGTTGTGCAACAAAAACATAAAATACATTCCCATTGACCATCTAATTTTTCTCTATCTTTCGGTGTTTGTTTTTTTTCCTGTGCAATACTTACTGTAGCATTAGAATTTTCCTTAGAGCGTTCTAACCAAGGTTTAATATAAACTAACTGCTCATAAGCCTTACTAAGATCAGGAACCAAATCTTTTACTACAGGCATATGAGGCAGAGGATAAATTCTGATCTCTCCGCTAACCTCTTCAATTGGTTTTAAACATGCTAAAGTATTAACACCATCTATATTCATTGCGCATGAACCACAAACACCTTCCCTGCACGATCTTCTAAAGGTTAATGAGGAATCAATTTCATTTTTAATTTTTATCAATGCATCTAAAACCATTGGACCACACTTACTTAAATCAATTTCATAAGTATCTAAACGGGGGTTATCTTGATCGTCTGGATTCCAGCGATAAATTAATAAATTTTTTGGTTTTTCAGAAACTTTTTTTACAGCATAAGTAATTCCTTTTTGTACTTTTGAATTAGCAGGTAAAGAAAATTCAACCATTTTTAGTAAACTCTTTTTTTTGGTAGAATAGGTTGAACATGATTAGTTAGTGTATTCATGTGAACAGATCTTGATCCCATTATAACATCACCTTTACTATTGAGCCATGACAATGAATGGGCAAGCCAGTTTGAATCATCTCTTTCTTGATAATCTTCCCTTGCATGCGCTCCTCTACTTTCTGTTCTATTTAAAGCTGAATGGAGAGTAACTTTTGATAGAGCCATTAAGTTATGAAGTTCAAGTGACTCTGTTAAATCTGTATTAAAGATCATAGATTTATCTTTTACGCCAATACTGTCCATTGAGCTTTCTATTTGATTAAACTCCTCAATACCTTTTGAAATAAGTTCATCGGTTCTAAAAACAGCACATTTTTCTTGCATAACTTTTTGCATAGATATTCTCAATTCTCCTGTTAAGTTATCCCCTTTATTAAATCGAATTTTATCAAATCGATCTAAGATTGGATCTAGTGTATTTACATCGAAATCAATAGATTTACTATTTGGTTTTATTTTTTCTTTAGCAGTAATACTTGAGGCTTTTCCAAAAACAATAAGATCTATCAATGAGTTTGTCCCTAATCGATTAGCTCCATGAACAGAAACACATGCAGCTTCTCCTACTGCTAATAATCCCTCGCATATATTATCTGGATTATCTGCTGTTGGATTAAGAACTTCAGTTCTGTGATTTGTTGGGATGCCCCCCATATTATAGTGAACAGTTGGCAATACAGGAATTGGTTCTTTTGTTAAATCTACACCAGCAAAAATTTTTGCAGTTTCTGAAATCCCTGGCAATCTTTTCTGAAGAGTAGATGAGTCTATATGTTCTAAGTGCAAAAGTAAATGATCAGCGTTTTCTCCACAACCTCTATTTTCATTTACTTCAATTGTCATTGCACGACTAACTACATCTCTTGATGCTAAATCCTTGGTGTTTGGTGCATATCGCTCCATGAATCTTTCACCATCACTATTGGTTAAATATCCTCCTTCCCCTCTAGCACCTTCAGTAATTAAAACACCAGCGCCGTAAACGCCTGTTGGATGAAATTGGATAAATTCCATATCAGACAAAGGAAGATTTTGTCTTAGAGCCATAGCGCTTCCATCTCCTGTACAAATATGCGCACTTGTTGATGAAAAATATGCTCTACCGTATCCACCAGTAGCAAGAATTGTTTGATGCGATAAAAATCTATGTATTGTTCCATTCTCTAAGCACCAAGCGAGAACGCCTTTACAATTTCCATCTTTGTCCATCACTAAATCTAAAACAAAATATTCAATATAAAACTCAACTTTGTGTTTAAGTGATTGTTGGTAAAGAGTGTGAAGAAGGGCATGACCTGTTCTGTCAGCAGCTGCACATGCTCGCATTGCAGGCGCTCCCTCACCGTTATTAGTTAAATGACCACCAAATGGTCTTTGATATATTTTTCCATTTTCTGTTCTACTAAATGGCATTCCATATTCCTCTAGCTCAATTACTGCCTCTGCCGCATTGGAACACAAATACTCTATGGCATCTTGATCACCTAACCAGTCTGATCCTTTAACCGTATCATACATATGCCATTTCCAATTATCTTCACCCATATTTCCCAAGGCTGCTCCAATACCACCTTGGGCTGCAACAGTATGACTTCTAGTTGGAAATACTTTTGAAATACATGCTGTTTTTAAACCAGATTCAGCCGAACCTAAAGTTGCTCGTAATCCAGATCCACCTGCTCCTACAACAACAACATCATAATGATGGTCTATTATCTGATATGCAGTACTCATGAAGTAATTAAATAAAAAAGAGAGATGGTTGTTAAAATCATTGAAATATAAATTAATACACTAATAGACAATTTAGTAATTTTTTTAAGGTTATTTGATTTAATATAATCCTCAACTATAGTCTCATTTCCCAATTTAGCATGATACAGCATAGCAATGATTAAAATAAAATACAGTGAAGTATTTAATTTTGAAAAGAAAAAAGCTCTGATCTGATTATAATCATAACTTGATATCAGAACACATTGATAAACAAACCAAAACGTAAGAGGTATTAAAATTAAAGCAGTTGCTCGTTGGAGAATCCATTTAGTTACATAATTTTTCATATAGAAGTCCAAACTAGTATGGTAGATAAAATCGATAAAATAATTACTGCGTAACCACTCTTGTATACAATGCTAAGTTCCATCATTTTACCATAGCTCCAAAACAAATACCTAATTCCGTTAAAAAGGTGGTAGAAAATTGTAAGTGTCCAAAAAAATAAAAATATCTTGAAAACGATTAAAGAACTTAAAATCTGAAACTTAGAATAGTATTCAGGACCCAGAGCAATTAAAATAATCCAGACTGATAACAAGATAGCTCCGAAGCTGAGACAAATCCCTGTAAATCTATGAAAAATAGAGAAAACTGAAGTTAAAATTTTCTTATGAATTGAAAGGTGTGGGGATAAAGGACGATTTATTGACATTTTATATTGTAAAACAGATACTTTATACCTTCTAAGTATATTTTTTTTGCAGAAATTCAAAAAAAATCATAAATTTCAATAACAAAAGCATTAATTTATAAATGTGCATAAGTCTGTGGATAGATTAAATTTTAATAAGATTTTTTCTTTAAAAACTAGCAAAATTTAATGATAATTTTCTTCTAAAAGTTGAATTTTTTAACCATTGAATGTAATCTTATTTTAGTCGGATTGTAACTCTCTTTCTTTGCTTCGGAGGAACGCCTAGAAATTGTTTTCATCTTCCCCGCCGTTTGATGAAAACAGAGTTTTTTACTAGAAAAGTGTCTGCCAAGGTACAAGCTAGCAAAGACAGTCCGACTTTTCTATTTTAAATATTCTTCAAAAAATTTTTTCATTTTTGTTGCATATAAATCAGGATATTTAAACATACTATCTACATGATATGAATTTTCTGCTAACCAAAAATCTGATTTAATATTATTTTCTTCGGCATATTTTTGAAAATAATGATAATGTCTTACCAACATCCTTTGATCTTTATCACCATGTGTAAAAAAATAATTTTTGTTACTGGTTAGTTTTTGAGCAGGATTTAAATTAACAGGATCGACACCTGATAATAATTTACCAAAAAAACTAACAGCGGGCCCAAACTCAATGGACAATCCATATCTGGCAATTTCATCTTTTAGCACCATACTAAATTCAGCTAAAGAGCTATCTACCCAAATGGCTTTAATATCTTTTTCTTTATTAGCTGCAAAAATTGCAGGAACTGCACCTAATGAAATACCATGAAGTCCAATACTATTACTATCAAAACCAATTTTTTTTAAAAAATCATAAGCGCCTAAAACATCATTATAAGATTTTAAACCCAAATCCTCATAATCGCTTACTGTATCACTTTGCCCATAGTTACGTAAATCAATAGTTAATGCATTTATACCCTCCTGTATTAATAAACTTGCGATTAAGTTTGATTCAGGTTTACATTTACCATTTGGAAAAAGTCCATGAATAATAATAACTATTGGGCGATCTGGATAATAATTAAATAACCAACCATTAAGTTGAATTCCGTTCTCTCTTGATGGAAAATATACATTTTGCCATTCATCAAGATGATATTTATTTGATGGAAAGTTCTCTCTCAATCTACTTCTTGATAAGTTTGTATATTCATGTGCATCAACTTTGGTACTCCAAGAATTAGGTTTTGAATTTTCATGCCAACCACATGTATGATCTATTTTAAGAATGTTATATGCTACATAAAAACCAGCTACTCCATAAATCATTAAACCCAAAATAATTATAGAACAGGATATCAATAAAACTTTTTTTTTCATGATGATTGAATAATAGTCATTTCATATAACCTGCTTGCTGTTCTCTCAAACTCTTTAGATAGACTAGTAATTTGACATAGTGAAGAAATGGGATTTTCAGCAAGAATAACAACTGAGCACTTATTATCATAAAGCATATCTATAAGATTTATAAACCTTCTGCATTGATCAGAATAATCATTTGTCATTTTTGGAACTTTTTCAATAAAAATAAGATTAAATTCTTTTGCGATATTTGCATAATCTTCATGCGCAAGGTTAGTATTACAAATAAAATCAAAGGTGCAATAAGCTACATTAGCTGAACATTTTGTAAAGTTTATCTCTCTGCTTTTAGTATCAATTTTCTTAGTTGTTAAGTTATTAATATCAACTAATCTCTCAAAAAGTAGATTAAACTCATCTTCAGTGTCTTTGTTTATAGGTGTAAAATATGTCTTAGATTGATTAAGGGTAAGTCTTCTATAATCAGTTTCACTATTAACTCCAATAACTTGATAGTTTTCGATTATATGTTTAATGAAAGGCATAAAATCTGCTCTTTGTAAGCCATCTTTATAAAGATCGTCTGGTTTAAAATTTGAAGAAGTCATTAAAAATATATTATTTTCTTCAAGAAGAAGAAAAATTTTTCTGACGAGAAGTGCATCAACTATATTAAAAATATGTAATTCATCAATAAAAAGAATTCTAATATCTTTGCACAAGTCTTTAATGAATGACTCTAGTTTTTTATTTTTATTTACATTCAAATTAATAGCATCATGAATACTATTCATTAAATGGTTAAAGTGGATTTTCTTTCCAACCTTGCTGTATTGGGAAAATAAACTAAGTAAAAATGTTTTTCCAGTACCAACACTTCCATAAACATAAATACCTACTTTTTTCTTTTTAGTAAAAAATAAATTATTTTTATTGTATTGATCCCAAGCAAAAGAAATTTCTTTTAACAAATGAGTTTGATTAATATCTTTTTTTATAAAGTTATTTAATACAAAACCTTTATAATGATCAAGAATAGTAAAACTCATTAATTTTTTCCTAAAAAAATTTTTAAACTATTAAGCGTTTCTAATTCAGATTTATTTAACTTCCCATCTTTTTTTTTTTTTAATAAACGTTCATATTCAGAAATTAAAAATTTAATACTATTAGATACTTTTTCAGTCATGGAAGTTTATTATAAATTGGAAGAAAGGTTGAAACAATTATAATTAATATACTTATCATAACAATTGTTATAATGCCAAAACCCCAATCAATCAGATATCCAAATACTAGAGGGCCAAAAGCACTTGCAAATACACCTCCAGCATGAAGCAATGCTTTAACAGTTCCCAAACTTTTTACTCCATATATCTCTGCCCATAATGAACCTATAAAAGGAGTGGTGATTCCCATATTAAGCCCATATAAGCACATGTAGATGATTAAAAAAAATACACTATCAAATAAGAAAAGTATGATGACTGATAATAATAATGGCGCAAGGACTGTGATTGCAGTTTTCTTAGTATCAAATTTATCTATTAATGGGCCGCCTATTAACAAACCAATTATTGAAAAGAGACCTAGCAAAATATAACCGTTTCCCAACATTTCTAAGGACCATCCTTTTTGTCCAAAAATATAAATTTGATGAAACATCAAACCAGTAGATATAAAAGGGGCTGCTATGGATAAAGGTAAATAAATATAAAATTTTTTATCTTTAATAATATCTCTTGTGCTAAGTATTATGTTTAAAGGATCTTCTCTTAATGTTTCATCAAATTTATTATGCCTAGATTTTTGATCTGATAACGCTAAAAATATAAATGGAATAAATAATACAATTGAAAAACTAGCATAAAACCACAGATGATTCATTTCTATATTTTTAAAATAATTAAGAGCAATGAAAGGAAGAAACATTACACCAGCCATTCCGCCTAGCGTTGAAACAGACAATGCTTTACCTCTATTTTTTCCAAAATATCGAGCCATAGTAGTTTCTCCTGCATGACTCATTGCTCCTTGACCAAAAAAACGAAGCATAAAAATTATTAGGAATAGATAAAAAATATTATTTATTAATATCCCCATACCCAGACATGCTAAAAGAAGTCCTGAAGTAACTATAAGTGAATAAACTCTCAAATCTATATGATCTATTAATTTTGCAAAACTGATGAGAATAAATGAACTTAATAAAGTAGCAATCGCATAAACAAACCCAAATTCCCCATCAGAAAGTCTATAAAAATTTCTGATTTCTGTATTAAAAAGAGATATAAAAAAAGTTTGACCATAACTTGCAAAAAAAACAATAAGGAATCCATAAATTAATAGCCTTGGATCATGAGAAAAAAATTTTTTCATTTAAGATAATATAATTACTTTGAAAAAAACTGGGTCAGTTTTAATAATTTTTTTTACACTAAATTTTTTACAAAGATTTATAAGGCGTTGTTTTTTTGGAAGATTTACAGTTTTAAAAAGAAGATTATCGTATCCAAATAAAATACCCTGACCAATGCTTTCATAATACTTTTTATCAATACTAGATTTTTTTCTTATTGGCATTATCGATCCATAACTTTTTTAACTTTTTTTAATAATTTCAACATTTTATTTTCATCTATTCTACCAGTATTCACATTTCTAGGGCTAGGATGGTAAGAACCAATTAGAATTTTTTTATCTGGAAGCAGATATTCTGTTCCATGCTGAAATATATAATCTTTCCTTTTAAGCTCATAATCTTGCATATAAAAATTTAGACATGCATCAAATGCAATTTTTCCTAAAGCAACAATTGTATTTATTTTTGTTAAATAATTTATTTCTTCTCTAAAAAACTTAAAACACGTTTTTAATTCATCAGGCTTAGGTTTATCTTCAGGAGGAACACACTTTAATGCTGTAGTTAAATATAGGTTTTTAAGTTGTAGACCATCATCTCTTGAGATTGAAATAGGTTGGTTTGCAAACTCCGCTTTGTAAAGACATTTAAACAAAAAATCTGCTGACTTATCTCCTGTAAATACTCTCCCTGTTCTGTTTCCTCCATGTGCGGCAGGGGCAAGTCCAATCATAAGTAATTGAGAGTTAATATCACCGTAACCTGTGATTGGTTTACCCCAATAAGTTTGATCAATATACTGACGTCTTTTTTCAGTAGCAATTTTTTCTCGAAAGTTAACTAAACGATCACAAAGACGGCATTTATTAATTTTATTATTTAATTTAATTAATGTCATGAAGGTCGGTCTTCTATATTATAGGTATCATATGAATGAAAGAGCAAAAGCAATTTTAGATTTTTGGTTTATTCAATCTACTATGGAAGATTGGTTTATAAAAGATGATAAATATGATGAAAAAATTAAAAAATTATTTCTAGAAGATCTTAAAAAGGCAATTAAAAATGAATATGATGAGTGGCAAGATACAGCTGAGGAATGTGTTGCTCTTGTAATACTTTTAGATCAATTTTCCAGGAATCTCTTCAGAAACAGATCTGCCGCTTTTGCACAAGACTATAAAACAAGATTGATTGTTAATGAGGCTATTGATCGTGGATATCTAGAAGAATTAAGTCAAAATAAAATTCATTTTCTTTTAATGCCACTTATTCATAGTGAAGATATTAGTGATCATATTTTTGGTCATAAACTTATTGATACTTATTTAAAATCATTTGAACATTTTGAAAAAATTAAAAAAGCTTGGGAAGATCATACAGTCGCTATAAAAAAATTTGGCCGGTATCCTCATAGAAATATTATATTAAATAGAAGATCTACAATCGAGGAAGAAAGTTTTTTAAAAAAACCAAATAGTTCTTGGTAATTTAATATATTAAAAAAAATATGATATACAAACGCGATTATTTAGAAATTTTAAAATCTTTAAAATCAAAATCTGGGACTGTAAAAGCCATTCTTGATACAGATACATATAATGAAATTGATGATCAGTTTGCTTTAGTTCAAATGCTGCTTTCAAAAGATAAAATTAAAACAATAAGTATAAATGCTGCACCTTTTTCAATGAACGATCGCTCAGATAATCCAGAGAAAGGTATGGAATTAAGTTATGAAGAAATTTTAAGATTATTAGAAAAATTAAATTTTAAAAATAATAATTTTGTTTTTAAAGGATCTAAAAAATATATTAGTTTTGAAAAAAAACCTGTAGAGTCACCTGCAGCAAATAATATAATTGAGAATGCATTAAATAGTACTGAAGATGATCCATTATATATTATTTCAATTGGTGCAATTACAAATATAGTATCTGCAATATTGAAAGAACCTCAAATACTTAATAGAATTGTTGTTGTATGGTTAGGAGGGAATTCGTTGACGTGGCCACACAATAATGAATTTAATTTAAAACAAGATATAAATGGTGCACAAATATTATTTGATTCTGGTGTGTCAATTGTTATGGTTCCATGCATGGGTGTTGCTTCTCACTTAACTTCAACTGTTCCAGAAATAGAAAAATATATTGAGCCATACGGTAAAATAGGTAGTTTTTTAGCTATGAGATTTAAGGAGTATAATGATGACCATAAAGGTTGGTCAAAAGAAATTTGGGATATGGCAGCTGTAAGTTGGGTTTTAAATGAAACTTGGACACCTTCCAAAATAATATCATCGCCAATACTTACAGACAATATGTCATGGAAGATTGATAATAAAAGACATCCTATTAAGATTGTTTATGAATTAAAGAGAGATTTAATATTAAAAGATTTTTTTGAGAAAATAGAAAATTTTTCAAAAAAACAATTAAAATAATTAAGTATTACAAAGATTAAAAAATTTCATCAGTTCTACCCATTAAGTAATATGCTATTAAGCCCATCCATTCATGTGATGCCTTTTGAAAACTAACAAAATTTAAAAAAAACTTTATTGATGGTTTTAAAACAACAACTTTAGGTTGATTAAAATCAACAGGATAAGGAATAAATTTCCAATTTTGCTTATTAGAAATTAAAATTGCTCTTTTCATATGAGAAGCGGAAGTTACTAAAAGCCAATTTTCACCTTTCTTAGGTTGTGCAATTTTTTTTGAAAACAATATATTTTCATATGTATTTCTTGAGTGATTTTCATAAATTATTCTATTATTAATATTCATTTTATTAAAAAAAACTTTAGCGACTTTTGAATGAGTATATTTTAATTTTCCTAAAGAACCAGATCCACCACTAAAAATAATTTTTGCATTTTTGTATTTTTTAATTAAAAAAACTGACTCAGTTAATCTTTCAGCAGATGCATTTAGTTCAATACTATTATGTTCATGCGATAAATATGGATTTGTAGCTCCAGACAAAATGAGAATTCCATCTATTTTTTTAGGATATATAATTTTTGAATGAAATTCTTTTTCTAATAAATTAATTGCAAAATTCCCCAGTGGGAAAACAACAATGATAAGAATTCCACCTACAGAAACAAGAAAAATATAAAGCGCTATCCTATATTTCTTAAAAACAAAAAAAATTAAACCAATAGTTAAAAAAAAGATAAAAAATGAAAAAGGATTAAAAAAATACCATAAAAATTTTGATAAAAAAAAATGCATTACATATAATTATACTCTAAGTTAATAATAAATTATAATGATTTAATATTTATTAGGTCTCGTGGTGAAATGGATATCACACGTGTCTTCGGAACATGGATTTGGGGTTCGAGTCCCTACGAGACCGCCAGAAAAATTATGAGTTTATCAACATATAGAAAATTTAAAAAAACTGACACGTATGCTGTTATTAAATTATGGAAAACTTGTAAACTTGTCGTTCCTTGGAATGATCCAGTAAAAGATATTAAGCGAAAAATGTCTATTAAAGATAATCTTTTTATCATTGGAGAAATTAATAACAAAATCGTTGCTACAGCTATGGCTGGATACGATGGTCACCGAGGGTATATTTATTATTTAGCAGTTCTTCCAGATTTACAAAAAAAAGGCATTGGATCTTCCATTTTATCTATCATAGAAAAAAAACTCTACAAGATAATTTGCCCAAAAATTAATTTATTTGTTCGAAATACAAATATTAAAGTGAAAGCATTTTATAAAACAAATTACTATGAAAAACAGGACGCCCAAATTTACGGGAAAAGACTAATTAGAGATAATTAAATATTTAAAAAATTTGGATATTGTTTTGTTACTAACTCAGCAATTTGTACTGCATTGAGAGCAGCACCTTTTCGTAAATTATCTGCGACTACCCAAATATTTAAACCATTATCAACACTATTATCTTCACGGATTCTACTAACATAAACTTTATCTTCTCCAGCAGCTTCTACCGGTGTAACATAACCTTCATCTTTTCTATAATCGATAACAGAAATACCCTCAAAATTTTTCAATAATTTAGATGCGTCAACATCACTTAAAGGAGAATCAAATTCAATATTAATTGACTCGGCGTGACTAATAAAAACAGGAACTCGGACACAAGTAGCAGATACTTTAATCCCTTTATCTAATATTTTTTTTGTTTCATTAACCATTTTCTCTTCTTCTTTAGTGTTTCCATTATCAAGAAATGTGTCAATGTGAGGAATTACGTTAAATGCCATTTGTTTAGTAAATTTATTTTTTTCAATATTTTTATTTGTATAGATATGTTGAGTTTGATTAAATAATTCATCCATTGCTTCTTTACCAGCCCCTGAAACTGACTGATAAGTCGAGACTACTACTCTATTTATTATTGCTTGGTCATGTAGTGGCTTGAGAGCTACTACCATTTGAATTGTTGAGCAATTTGGATTAGCAATAATATTACTACGATCATCATTATTGAAAAAATCTTCTAAAGCAGAAGCATTTACCTCGGGGACTATTAGAGGAACATTGTCATGCATTCTAAAATGAGAGGTATTATCAATAACAAGACAACCAGCTTTTGCCGCCTTAGGAGCAAATTCTGCCGATACTTTACCTCCAGGCGAGAAAAGACCAATCTGAACTTTAGAGAAATCAAATTCAGCAAGATCTTCAACTATTAATTCTTCACCTCTAAACTCAATTGCCTGTCCTTTTGATCGAGATGATGCTAACAAATACAATTTATCAACTGGAAAATCTTTATCTTCTAAGATTTGAATAATCTCTCTTCCAACGTTACCTGTAGCACCAGCTATAGCGATAGTAAATTTTGTGTTCATCTTATTAACTGCCCGATAAATTTTTAAGTTCTTCAATAACAGCTTTACCCATATCCTGAGTTGATACAATTTTATCAGCGCCATCACTAATATCAGCCGTTCTAAGACCTTTTGAAAGAACAGCCTGAACTGCATTTTCAACCAAGTTACTATCCTCTTGCATGTTAAAACTATATTTTAACATCATAGCAAAACTCATAATCATAGCAAGTGGATTGGCTTTACCTTGTCCTGCAATGTCAGGTG
>MDTE01185095.1_pt1 | contig 12324 bp, 16 predicted proteins | sample 811231 | NCBI WGS metagenome assembly MDTE01 (sample SAMN05326651, study PRJNA326480) | marine metagenome | isolation source: seawater | place: Indian Ocean: Red Sea | collected 2010
CTCAATTGCCCCATCTGTCTATTGGCCTGAGAGTTTTGCTCCTTCGGCAAGAACATTAGTTCTTTTTCCAGAGTTAATATGCGCGGTCCTTTTGCCTGAGAGATTCCGGGGTGGTTGCTCCTTCGGCTCTACATTAAAGTAGTCTCTTCCGCTATTTATTTATAGCATATTCTGTTATCGATAAAACCGTTTAATTATCCTTAATTTGAGGAAAAATAACCAAAAATTTAAATATTTTTTAGATTCTTAGCAACTTCATTGATGACATTGTCCCATGAGTTGATTTTTTTTTGTCTAAAGGACTTTTGATAATCATACCATCTAAATTTTTCCGTTTCAAGATGCCATCTCCAATCAGCGCTTGAGTCAAGAAGTAACCAAGTTTTTTTATTCATTGTTGATGCTACGTGTACAATTGCAGTATCTGAGGTTATTAATAAATCAATATTTTCTAAAATTGCAATTGTATCTTCAAATGAATTTTCACCATTATCAATTTCTTTTGAAAAATCTGAAAGTTTATTTTTAAATTTAAAATTTTTGATCTGTTCGTTTCCAATTCCTTTTGTTAAATTAATAAAATTTAGATTTGGTATCAAAAATAATTTTTCAAAATTATGGAGTGGTATTGACCTCATAAAATCTCTTCCGTATCCAGGATCACCTTGCCAGCATAAGCCTACTTTATAACCTTTTAATTTTTCAATTTTATTTCCCCAGAAATTTATAAGTTTTTCATTTCGTTTAAAGTAATTATAATTAGGTACAAGTTTACTTTCTAATTTATAGAAAATACTAGGTAATGACATTAAACATTGGTAGTAATCTGTTTCTGGTATTTTGTCTAATGGACCAATAACTTGAAATTTGAAATTTTTAAATAAATATTGCAATTGTTTTCTTACCTTAAATATAATTTTAACAGAAAACTTATTTTGTAGCTCAAATAAATATCTTGAAAATTGAATGGTATCGCCTATTCCTTGCTCTGATAAAATTAGGATTGATTTATTATTTAAATCCTCACCTGTCCATTCTGGCATTTTTAGATTTTGAAGAATAGATACGTATTGATTAGTTTTTTTTCTACTTTCAAAAGCTTCAAAAGCTTTTTTTGTATCTTTAATTGCAAAAAGTAATTGACTATATGCAAGTAATATATTTTCGTTATTTGGAAGAACTTTTAAACCTTTTTCAAATATTTCTTTAGATAAACCAAATTCATTTTTACATAAATAAGCTGTGCCCATATTGCAGTAAGCTTCTCTATTATTATTTTGTATTTTAATTGATAGTCCATAATAATTTATTGATTTATCAAGTTCTCCTTTTTCAAAATAAAGATAACCTAGATGATTTAATAAATAATGACTTTTATTAATTTTTTTTATGGCTTCCAATAATAAAATTTCTGCTTGATTATATTGTTTATTATTAATTAACTTTAATGCCAGTTCTGAAATTTGTTTTTCATTTAGTTTAAATAAATCTATGCTAGTCATGCTGCAACTTTTTTTTAAAAAATATATTTAAAAATTGTATCAAAACTGCGATTAAGACTATAGTGCCGCCTATTAGAACTATTAGAGGCGGCTCTTCATTTATAAATATCCAAGCCCAAAGAGGTCCAAATATTGCCTCTGACATCATGATTATTCCTACTACAGCTGAAGGAGTTGTTCTTGCACCAATAGTTATGAATATAAAACCAAATCCTACTTGAAAAAATCCTGCAAGAAAGCCCAAAAATATGTCGTTTGGAGAAATATCAACTCTGCCAGCTATTATATAACCTATTGCCATTGCAACAATTCCAGCAATTAATTGCAATGGGATCATGTCAACAGTAGGATACTTTCTCACAATAATTATTAATACTGCAAATGAAATTGGCATAATAAATGCAATAATATTTCCCAGCATTTGACCTGAAGTCAAAGTATCTCCTAACATTAAGGTAATTCCAGTAATAGCCAATATTATTGAAGCTAGTGTAATTTTAGAGATCGTTTCTTTCAAAAAAAGAAATCCTAAAACAGCTAAAAATAAAGTTTGTGTTTGAATGATAAAATTGGCATTTGCGACTGTTGTATTATACATAGCAAATACATAACTAAAAAATCCGCAACCTAAAATTATTCCACCAATTAATCCTGGTATTCCTGAACTTAAAAAAGCTTTAAAAATTTTACTTTTATATGAAAAGGATAAAAAAATAATTATTACTAAACAGAAAAAAACAGATCTCCAGAAAAGAATCTGCCATAATGTTGCGCCATCAAATGATTTTACAATCAAACCACCAAAACTTAGTGTTACTGCTCCCAAAAATACTAAAATATAACCAGGAATTTTTAACAATAAATTCATGAAATTTGACTAATAAAATTATTAGTTTCTAAATTATAAAAATTAAATATTTTTTCAGCTTCCTCAAGAGTAACCTCTCTAAATTTTAAATACGAGCCTGGAGGCATTTGTACAAGTTTGTCTAAATCAGCACTTATTACATTAGCGATTTTAGGATATCCACCAATAGTTCCATGATCTGCCAACATTATTATTGGATTTCCGTCACTTGGAACCTGAATAACTCCTTTAACTAAACCTTCCGATTTAATGTTGCTAGTTGCAATATTCTCTAATTGATGGCCTTCCAACCTCATCCCCATCCTATCCATCAACTTGGTTATTCTAAATTTTTCATTCAAAAAAATTTTTTTAGCTTTATTTGAAAAAAAATCAAAATTTGTTGATTTTATTACTCTAATATATTCAATTTTTGAATTTACGTAATTTAGTTTTTTTAGAGAGGTAGTTTTATTTTCGTGAGTTAATTTTATTTTCTGGTTGTTTGATAATTTTTCACCATTATTTGATCCAATTTTAGCTTTTGAATTTGTTGAAACACTACCCCAAGCCTCATCCAGTATAAAGTTTTCACTTATAGATAAATAGCCATAAACAGACTTTTTTGTTGATTGAATATCAATCTTATCATTACTTTCGATTGTATAAACATTGTAAGGTTCGCCATTTATTAAGCTATTATCACTTTTAATGATTTGAAATTGAACGTCACCTGTTATTACAATATACAAATTTTCTCCATTATATTTTAATAATGGTCCCTGGAAAGCAAACTCTATTACAGGTGAATTCAAATCTTTTTTAAGTAATGCATTTGCAAACATATAATTTCTTTTATCCATTACCCCACCTATTGGAACACCGATGTGATTAAGATTTTTTCTACCATGATCTTGAAAGGTTGTATTTATTCCAGCTCTTTCGAGTATAAAATAATTATCCTTTGTTTTTGTCATATTGTTCTTTATCTATTTGTTTAAATCTTACTTTATCTCCTGGATTAATTAATGTGGGATTATCATGATTATTTTTGTTAAAAATACTTAATGGTGTATTGCCAATTATATTCCATCCACCTGGGCTTTCATATGTGTAAATATTACAAAACTGTTCAGTTAGACCAATTGATCCTTTTGGAACTTTTACCCTTGGTGTATTTAATCTTTTAGCTCTTAATTTTTCATTAATATCTCCGAGAAATGGCATGCCGGCAATAAAGCCTGTCATATAACAAAAGTAATCTTTACTAAAAAAAATTTCCAAGATTTTTTCAAATTTAATATTAAGTGTTTCCTCTAATCTTTTGTGATCTAAATTGAAATTTTTTTCACAACAAATTGGTATCTCAATTAGTTTGCTTACTTTTTCTTCTTTTTCCTTAACCTCTATATTTTCAATTTTTTTTTTTTATTGTTGAATAATTTGTTACATTTAAATCAAATGAGACTATTAATTTATTGTATGAAGGCGTAATATTTGTGATACCTTCAATTTTTTTATCTCTAATATTTTTAAAATATTTAATTACATTAGTATTTATCTCTTGACTAACCTTGTCTCCAAAATCGCAATAAACCGCCGCATCTCCAAGATTTAATATATTTTTAATCATCCTATGTTATAATCAAGTTTTAAAAGCTATGGAAATTAATATTAACTGTGATTTAGGAGAAAAATCAAAGCTTCATAATAATGAAAATGATCCATTTCTTTTGAAAATTGTAAATTCAGCCAATGTTGCTTGTGGCTATCATGCTGGTGATGAGCAAACTATGGATCAAGTTGTAAAAATATCAATTGAAAATAATGTAAGCATTGGAGCGCATCCATCATTCAATGATCCTGAAAACTTCGGCAGAAAAAGAATGAATTTATCCTCTTCTGATGTTAGGAAATTAATAATTGATCAATACGAAATACTTCAGAGAATTGCATTTAATCATAATGAAAATGTAACTCATATTAAACCTCACGGTGCGTTAAATAACATGGCATGTGAAGACTTGGATTTAGCAATAGTTATTGCTAAAGCGATTAATGATATAGATAAAAATATGATCTATCTTGTGCCTACAGGATCTAAAATGGAAATAGCTGCCAAAAAGCTTAATATGAAAATAGCTTGTGAAATATTTGCAGATAGGAATTATGAGGATGATGGAAATCTTATTTCAAGATCAAAGGCAAACGCACTAATTACTGATCCAGAAATGGCAAAAAAGCATGTTTTAAGCATGGTACGAAACCAAGCGATAAATTGTCTCTCTGGGAAACAGATTCCTTGCGAAATCGACTCTGTGTGTATACATGGCGACAATAAAAGTTCTTTAGATACCGCACTGTCTATTAAAGATAATCTAGTTGCTAATGGACTTATATTAAAACCTTTAAATAAAATGGAGAAATTTAATTAATATGAAAAAAATTTTTACAACAATCTTTCTTGTTTTTACACTTATCCAACCATCATTTTCTGCTGGCTCAAGTGGAGATGGAGGAGATTCTTCAACTGATTATGAAAAAGCTGTGAAACTTATAAAACAAGCAAAAAAATATGAAACAAAAGGTAAAGTTGAAAAAGCTGAAAAAAGATATTTAAAAGCTCAAAAATATTTACTTAAATCAAATAAACAATTTCCAAATAAAGCCGATACTCTAAATTATTTAGGCTTTACCACAAGAAAACTTGGTGACTTTGAAGGTGGTGAAAAATTCTATTTAGAAGGTCTTGCAATAAAACCAAATCATATTGGAATAAATGAGTATTTAGGTGAATTATATGTTGCAACAAATAGAATTGAACTTGCTAAAGAAAGATTAAATATCTTATCCGGTTGTAATTGTGATGAGTATAAACAACTTAAAGAAATTATTGAAGGAACTAAAAAATCCAAGTATTAATAAAGAACTTTGGTTGAACAACTTGTAATAATAACACAAATTATATTTATCGATATAGTTTTAGCTGCTGATAATGCAATTATAATTGGATTAATTGCAGCAAACTTTGTTCCAAAAAATAGAAAACAAATAATTTTATGGGGTGTTGGCGGAGCACTAATATTCAAAATAATCTTCGCTTTATTTGCAACTTATTTATTTAAATTTTATTTTATTAAAATTTTAGGAGGTTTGCTCCTAATATGGATAGTGAATGATCTTAGAAAAGATCTAATTGAAATAAAAAAAATCAAATCACCCACAAAAAAATCTAAAGAGCCGTCTTATATTCAAAGTGTATATAAGGTTTTGTTTGCAGATATCACAATCAGTTTTGATAATGTAATAGGAGTAGTTGGAGCTTCAAAAGGCTATTTTGAGTATATGATATTTGGCCTTGTTTTATCTGTGATATTAACAGGTGCATTAGCAACTTATTTAGCGAATTACATACAAAAACATTTGTGGATCGCATATGTAGGTCTTGGATTTATTTTAATTGTTGCATTGCAACTTGTCATCGGTGGATTGGCAGATTTAGAGATTTTAAAAATAAATGAGCAATTTTTAAAATATTTTTAATAAGAATATTTATTTGTCGGATATTTCTTAAATTTTACTTCTTTTTTAAATTTTAAAACTGCTGAATTAATTACTTTTCTGATATTCACATATTTTTTAACAAATTTAATTTTTGCTTCTGTTAATCCTAAAATATCATCAGTAACTAAAACTTGACCATCACAATGTATTGAAGCTCCTATTCCAATAGTGGGAATCTTAATTAAGTTTGTTATTTTTTTTGAAATTTCGCTATATACGCACTCTAAAACTATTCCAAAAACACCACTATCTTCTAAAGCTCGAGCATCTCTAATTAAATTTTTCTTTTCAGATTCTGTTTTGCCTTTTGATTTAAATTTTCCCTTTACCGTTTGAGGAGTGATTCCAATATGGCCCAAAACAGGTATTTTATTTTTAACTAAATGACGAACAATACTTTTTACTCTTGACCCACCTTCTATCTTGACGGCGTCACATTTGGTCTCCTTCATTGCTTTTTTTGAGTTTTTAAGTGCCTCTGACTTATTTCTATAAGTGTTATAAGGAAGATCGATTACCAAGAGACTTTTTTTAATTCCTTTTCTTACACTTTTGGTATGCTCTATCATCATTTTAAGATTAACTTTTCTTGTTGTATCATAATTATAAAGAACTGAACCAAGAGAATCTCCAACTAAAACTATATCTGTATGATTATCGATTATCTCAGCAATATTTTTTGAATATGCGGTTAAACAAACAATTTTAGATTTATTTTTCTTATTAATTATTTTTTTTATTTTATTATTCATTATTCTAATTCTATTGTACTTGGTGGCTTAGAAGTTATATCGTAAACAACTCTATTGATACCTTTTATATTGTTAATAATTTTGTTTGAAGCTAGCTGCATAAACTCTTTTGAAAAACTGAAAAAATCTGCTGTCATTCCATCTTCTGATGTAATTGCTCTTAATAAACACATGTACTCATATGTTCTGTTATCACCCATAACACCAACAGTTTTAACAGGAAGTAACGCTGCATAAGCTTGCCATATCTTGTTATACAAATTATGTTTTCTCAGTAAATCAACGAAAATATAATCTGCTTCTTTCAAAATTTTTATCTTATTAATTGTAATTTCGCCAGGCATTCTTATAGCAAGACCAGGGCCTGGGAATGGGTGACGCATTACTATATCTTTTGATAATTTAAGCTCTAAACCTAATTTTCTTACTTCATCTTTAAAAAGTAACCTTAAGGGCTCAATCAACTTTAACCTCATTTTTTTCGGCAAACCACCCACATTGTGATGAGATTTTATTTTAGATGATTGGCTGCCAGTAACTGATTTACTTTCAATAAGATCTGGATAAAGAGTTCCTTGTGCTAAAAACTTAACATTTCTTATTTTTTTTGCTTCATTCTCAAAAATTTTAATAAATAAATTTCCGATTACTTTTCTTTTTCTTTCTGGGTCTTTTATATTTTTTAATTTACTTAAAAATAATTTTTTAGCATCTACGTAAACAAGATTTATTTTAAACTTCTTCTTAAAGGTTTGAACAACCTGAACTTCTTCGTTCTTTCTTAAAAGACCAGTATTTACAAATATACAAGTTAGTTTTTTTCCAATTGAGTTATGAATCAGTTTAGCAACAACACTACTATCTACTCCACCAGATAGTGCACAAATAACTTTTGATTTTCCTACACTTTTTTTTACTTCTTGAATTAAAATTTTCTTTTGACTTTTAGAGGACCAGCTCTTTTTGAATTTACAAATTGAAAAAATAAAATTTTTTAAAATTATTTTTCCCTTTTCAGTATGAGTTACCTCTGGATGAAATTGTATTCCATAAAATTTTTTACGCGAATTTTCTATAATGGAAAATTTTGATGTATCAGTTTTTGCAATAACTTTAAAACCTTTTGGTAATTTTATTACTTCGTCAGCATGGCTCATCCATACATCTCTAGATTTATTTCCATTAAAAAAGTTATAAGTTAATTTACTATTTCTTATGGGTTTTAGTTTTGCCAATCCAAACTCACGATATTTTGCTTTTTTAACTCTACCTCCTAATTCTTTTGAAATTATTTGATGGCCAAAACAAATTCCTAAAATGGGAACATTTAAATTAAGAATATTTTTATTAAATTTAACTTTTGAAGACTGATAAACATTTAATGGCCCCCCTGATAAAATTATCCCTTTAATTTTTTTATAATTAAAAATTAAATTTATTTTTTGGTGGCTTATTATTTCACAATATGCTCCGTTCTCTCTAATTCTCCTTGCTATAAGCTGTGTAAATTGTGATCCAAAATCTATTATTAAGATTTTAGATAAGTCGTCTTTAAGACTCATTTTTTGTATCAAAATTTTTTAATTTTTCGTTTATAGATGAAATTTTTGGACACAGACTCGAACAAACCTTTTCAAATTTTTCTTTTAATTCTTTTACTTTTGTAAAGTTAGATCTTTCGATCTCTATATCCATCAAAAGAAATATGGCTTCCTCATTTTTAGGATCTAATAATAGGGTAGTCTTAAGATTTTTTTCTTCCTCTTTTAAATTTTCCTCAATTTTAAAAATCTTTGCTAAATACAAATATGAATCTGCTTTTTTTGGATTAAAAACTATATCTCTTTGAAACAAAAATTTTGAGTCGTCGTATTTCTTTTTATCAAATAATTTTTTAGCTTCGTCATAAAAATTTTCTTTAGAATATGAACTTCCTGAGCTAAATAAAATTAAAACTAATAAAAATATAAATTTTTTATACATTTACCTAATTACTTTATCTATATTATGTACCATACTTTCATAAAAACCAGCTTTAGTTATTTTAACAAATTTTGGTTTATTTTTAAGTTTCTTTATTTCTTTACAACCAAGATATCCCATTGATGATCTTAAACCTCCAACTAATTTATAGACAATTCTAGACACTGCCCCTTTATATTTTATAAATCCTTCAACCCCTTCTGGTACATACTTTTTACTGTCACTTTGTTTTTTTTGAAAATATCTGTCAGCCGATCCTTTATTCATGGCTCCTATAGAGCCCATGCCTCTAAAACTTTTGAACAATTTTCCATTTTTTTTAATGATTTTTCCAGGAGCCTCATCTGTTCCAGCAAATAGAGATCCTATCATAACAGCATCTGCTCCTGCAGATAAAGCTTTAGCAATATCACCAGAAAATTTAATTCCTCCGTCTGCAATTATTGAGACTTTTCTAGCTCCAACACCTTTTCTTACATTTAAAATAGCACTTAGTTGCGGAACACCGATTCCTGCAACCAACCGGGTAGTACAAATTGAACCCGGTCCAATCCCTACTTTTACAATGTCTACCCCTAATTTAATTAAAAATTTCGCAGCTTCTGCGGTGGCTATATTTCCTGCACAAAGAGCAGTTTTTTTTGGTTTAATTTTTTTTATTTTTTTAATTATATCTGCAACTTTTTTTGTGTGTCCATGAGCTGTATCAACAACAATTAAATCAATATTTTCTTTTAAAACATTTTTAGCTCTTTCAAATTCATTTATTCCAGCCCCAACGGCTGCCCCTACTAACAATTTTTTTTTTTTTTACTTTTTTTATTTCTGCGACTTGTTTTTTAATATCTAAATTTCTATGTATAATTCCAATACCACCAGCTTTGGCAATCGCTATACACATTTTAGATTCTGTTACTGTATCCATAGCTGATGACATTAATGGAACTTTAAGATTAATATTATTTGTAAGCTTAATACTTGTATCGACCTCTGAAGGTAAAATTTCTGAATATTTAGGGGCAAGTGTTACATCATCGAATGTAAGCGCTTCTTTAATGAGATCCATAGTCTTTTATATACGATTCTTTTGCAAATAAAAGTGGTCTATCTTAATTTTCTACAAATTATGAAACTTTCTTTGGACTCTTTTCTGCTTGATGGAGGCTTAAAAATATTTATTTCTTTAAATGTCAATTTTGCCTCACCCACTATTTCGTTAAATGTAGAACCCATAAAAATCTTAGATACAAATGATCCATCTTGTTTCAATTGATCTTTGGAAAATCTTAAAGCCTCTAGGCAAAGTTCTCCTGTCACCACTGAATCTAAATTTTTATTACCTGTGGTGTTTACTGCCATATCGGACATTACAAGATCTACTTTTTTATTGAAATAATTAATGATTTTTTCTTTTGTGCTTTGATCATTAAAATCGCCAACTATTTGGTACGAATTACCTATTGGATCAATTTTTTTTAAATCAATAGACAATAATTTACAGTTTTTGTATTTTTCAATTACAAATTGTGACCATCCACCTGGTGCTGCTCCTAAATCAATTACTGAAAAGCCATTTTTAAGAATTTTAAACTTTTCATTGATTTCTTGAAGTTTATATACTGCTCTTGATCTATATCCCTCTTGCTTAGATTTTTTTACGTAAATATCTCTATGCTGTCTATTAATCCACTCTTTTGATATTTTGTTTTTTTTCAATTAATTCGAATACCTAAGGCTTTTTGACAATTTTGATTTATTTAGTGTTTGAATATCTATTTTGATGGATTTATCAATTCTCATATCTTTTCCATTTCTCCAAATCCCAGCAGCAAGGTGCATGATACCTATAGATGTATTTGGAAGATAAGGTTCTACAAATTTGTTTTTATTTTCATCAAACTTTGGAAGTAAATTGCTTGCAATCCAATTACAATTTATAGGTAAAAATTCTGTATCGACTTCATCAATATAAACACTCATATTAATTGCTAATCCTTCTGACCCAAAAACTTGACCTGAGTTTAATGTTATCTTTAAATTTTTTTGCCAAATATCCCAACATTTTGAATTTTTTTCTAAAGAAAAAACACCAATGTTTATATGAGGTGCAAAGGCTAGTTTTCTTGCCTTTTCAGTTCCAATTTTAGAACTTATTGCGTGTTTATAATTTTGAGATTTAATAATAGCTAATTTTCCAAATAACCATTTTACTTTAGACATAATTCTATAACCTGGGGCCATAGTTTGGGTAATACCAAGCTTTCCATCTTCACATGCTTTGAAATAAAGTTCAATTGACGACCATTCTTGTACCCATGCGTCACAATCTATCCAAAGAAATTTTTTGAAATTTGGAAAATAATTTGGAATAAATGCTCTAGAAACTTGACTTTTTAGCCATTCCTTTCCTTTTACTTTATGTCCAGGAACTTCTATATCCCATTTTGCAGGTTTAATTTCATCTACTTTTTTACTGAGAATATCTTTTTGTTCCTTTGTTAATCCTGCATCTAATATACAAATTCCTATTGAACTCGATTGCTCAAATTTTTGAATTGAATCTATTAATTCATTTAAAAGTTCAAAATAGTTTGAGTCAGCTAGCGAAACAATGGTATTTTCTTTCATTAAAGTATATCTTCATGATCATCACTATCATCAAATTGTGTCGAAAATTTTTTCTTTAATGATAGATAATGCATTGAACTGATTGGTATAATCAAAAGATATATTAAGCCAGACATTAAAATAGTATTAAAAGTGAACACTAACAATAGTCCAAAAAATAATACTATACCAAGTAATAAAAATATAGTTGTACTCCTTTTAACTACAATTTTTTTCATTGAATATGTTGGAATTTTACTTATTAAAAGCACAGAAATTATCAAAAAAAATGAGGGAACTAAAATATTATAATTTACATCAATAAACTGGATTTCACTAAAACTGTATATTAGTGGCATTAATACTAAAACTCCTCCAGCAGGAGAAGGAATGCCTTCAAAAAAATTATCTTTCCAAGATGGTTCCGCATTAGAAGTAATATTAAATCTTGCAAGTCTTAAAGTTACACACACAACATATATTAATGATATTAACCATCCTATTCTTCCTAAATCTTTCATAATAAAAAAATACATTATAAAAGCTGGAGCAACCCCAAAACTTATTACATCTGTTAACGAGTCTAATTCTTTACCGACTTTAGAAGCTCCACCAATCAATCTGGCAATTCTACCATCTAATCCATCGATAACTCCTGCTACTATTATGGCGATTACCGCCAATTCAAACCTGCCATCAAACGAAAATTTGATTGATGTTAAACCTATACAAACCCCGACTAATGTAAAAATATTCGGCAATAACACCCTGGGATTTCTTGGAGCGACAATTTTAAAATTTTTTTTTGGTTCCATTTATCTTTTTGCTAACAATGTTTCTCCTGCTAGTGATCTTTGCTCTAACTTAACAAGCGGTTTATAATTTTCAAAATATATATCTGCTCTACTACCGAATCTAATCATCCCAATTCTTGATCCTTGTTGAATAACATCATCTTTAGAACATTCGGTCACAATTCTTCTAGCAATTAGACCTGCTATTTGAACTACAATTACATCCTCACCAAATGAGTTTTTAATTTTGTAGTAGCATCTTTCATTATCTTCGC
>MDTE01025605.1_pt1 | contig 12323 bp, 13 predicted proteins | sample 811231 | NCBI WGS metagenome assembly MDTE01 (sample SAMN05326651, study PRJNA326480) | marine metagenome | isolation source: seawater | place: Indian Ocean: Red Sea | collected 2010
TTCTAGATTGTTCAGAAAGTATTCTTGTGGAAAGTTGTTCAGAGGACATTTCTAAAGAGAAAAAGGCCACTGTAGATTTATATCCTTTTTTTTCTATATTTTTTGCGGCATGGAAAGCAATATTAGTTGCTAAAGCAGTTTTACCCATAGAAGGTCTTCCAGCAATAATTATTAAATCTTGTTTGTGCAATCCACCTAATCTTGAATCTAAATCTGTTAATCCGGTAGGAACTCCAACTATACCCTCTTCATTTTTGTAGGCACTTTTTGCCATTTCAATTGTTTGTTTAAGAGCGCTTTCAAATTTTAAAATAGATTGGTTAAAGTGTCCTCTTTCAGCTAAATCAAATAAAGATTTTTCAGCATTTTGAATAATCTCTTCACCTGAGTTAGTCATTTCAGCGCTGTTAGAAGCTTCATTTAAAACAGACTCAGAAATCTTAATTAATTCTCTGCGCACATGCATTTCTTGAACAATATTTGCATAATCAATAGCTTGTTTACCAGAAGTGGAAAATTTAGTAATTTTAATTAAATACTCTTGGCCGCCTAATTCTTTTAAGCCTTCATTATTTTCGAAGTGGTTTTTTAATGTAATAGGATTAGCCAGAAGTCCTTTTGATATTAGTTTTTCAATAGTTTCATAAATTTTGGCATGGATTGGGTCAAAAAATTTTTGAGAATCCAATAAAGGTGATATTTCGTCATAAATATCGTTAGAAACTAATATAGAACCGATTACTGCTTGTTCCGCCTCAATATTACACGGTAATTTTTTTTGATAGTTTTCAACTATTTTAAAAGGTTGCTGTGCCATTATTTTTTTTGGTCATTTAATACTAAAAAAAAGATAAAAAAAACACGAAAGTTATACACGAAATAAATTTTCTGTGGAAAAAATAGATAAAACTAATTTGCTTCTTCTTGCTTTACAACTTCAATGTGAATTATTGCTTGAACTTCAGCGTGCAAGTTAATTTTGGCTTGATAAGACCCAATTTTGTTTATTACTTTATCTAGATCAAACTGAGATGGTTTTATCTCAATTTTATCTAAACTTTCAATAGTTTTTGAAATTTCTCTTGGCTTAATTGATCCATATAATTCATTATTATCTTTTGCTCTCTTAGAAAATTTATATTTTTTCTTATTAATAATATCAAAAGTTTTTTTAGCATTTTTTTTAAGGGTAATGTTTTTTTCATTAAGCTCAGCCTTTTTTTTATTTACAAGATTAATGTTGTCTTCAGAAACTTTAAGGGCCTTTCCATACTTAATAAGAAAATTACGCCCATGTCCTCTTTTAACATTTACTACATCTCCTATTTTTCCGAGATTTTTAATATTTTCTAATAAAATAACTTCCATAATAATTTTCCTATAACAGAGCTAAAATTCTAGCTCTTTTTATTGATCTAGAAAGTTCCTTTTGTTTTTTTACTGATACATTAGTTGTTCTTGAAGGTAAAATTCTTCCACTTTCAGAAATGTATTTTCTAAGCACTTTAATATTTTTGTAGTCTACTACAGGGGCATTTTTTCCTGACAAAGGGCAAGGTTTAAAAAATTTTACATCAGGTTTTTGAAATAAACTTAATTTATTAAACCTAGAATTTCTACTATTTTTTTTTATTCTTTTTCTTTTTTTCATTTTTTAAGTATCTTTTTTTTCAAAAAAATTTTCTTTAAGATCATGATTTTTTACTTTTACAGTTAAGTATCTAATTAACATTTGATCAATATTTTCAGCTTTTTCCAGCTCTTCAATAGTTTTTCCAGTTCCTTTGAATTTAATATGAAAATAAAAACCTTTTTTATTATTTTTTATACTGTAGGACAAATTTCTCAGTCCCCATTCTTCAGTTTTTACAATTTCACCCGAATTCTTTTTTATTAAATCTTGGTATTTGTCTATTACAGTTTGAGATTGACTTGATGTTAAGTCTTGCTTTGTTATAAAAGTGTGTTCGTAACAATTCATCTATATTTTTCCTTGGTTAATTTGATATTTCTATCAAACAATCCACCTTTTTATTGGCAGAGGCAGTGGTTTTATACTATTAATATTTTCAATATACAACTAATAAAATTCAATTATATTATATTTTATTATCTTATGCGTGCTGTTTTATTTCCTGGTCAAGGCTCTCAATATGTGGGGATGGGGTCAGATTTTTACAAAAAATTTGATTCAGTGAAAGAGACTTTTAATAAAGTTGATGAAACTTTAGGTTTTTCTCTTTCAAAATTGATATTAAATGGACCAGAAAATGAATTAAAATTAACACAAAACACACAACCCGCAATCATGGCTGTTGGTGTTAGTATATTTAATGTTTTAAATAAACAGTTTGGATTTAATTTAAAAAGCTCAAAATTTTTTGCAGGACATTCCTTAGGAGAGTATACGGCTTTGGTTTGCGCAGGATCAATAACACTTGAAAGCGCTGCTTACTTGTTGCGTGAAAGAGGAAAATTTATGCAAGAAGCAGTTCCATCTGGTCAAGGTGGAATGATAGCGGTGCTTGGAATGTCAATAGACGATATTGAAGAGGAAATAAAATCTCTTCCAAAAGAATCAAACTGTGAAATAGCTAATGACAATTGTGATGGTCAAGTTGTTGTTAGTGGAAAAAAAGAAGCTATAGAAGTTTTTAATAAAAAATTAAAAGATAAAAAAAAAAGAGGTATACTTTTACCCGTAAGCGCTCCTTTTCATTGTTCATTAATGAAAAAAGCTGCGGAAAATATGAAAAATAAAATTGAAAGTACAAACTTTTTGGAGCCAAACCCAAAAATTATTAGCAATGTTACAGCTAAAGAGGAGTTTGATGTAAACAAAATTAAGCCATTATTAGTTGATCAAATTACTTCTAGGGTTAGATGGAGAGAAAGCATACATTATATGATAAAAGAAGGTGTAATGGATTTTGTAGAAATTGGGCCTGGCAAAGTGCTTTCAGGTTTAGTAAAAAAAATAAATAAAAACTTAAAAATATCAAACATAAGCACTATAGAAGATATAAAAAATGATTAATTTTAAAAATAAAAATATTCTAATCACAGGAGCTAGCGGAGGAATAGGGGGAGAGTTAGTTAAAAAGTTTGTTAATTTAGGAGGTAATGTTCTTGGCAGCGGCACCAAGAGTGAAAAGTTAGATAAATTAAAAAAACAATACCCAAGTATTAAAGTAAAAAAATTTGACATATCTGAACATTCTAGAATTGAAGAATTTATTGAAAATGTTTCTTTAGAATTAGGAGGGTTAGATATATTAATTAATAATGCAGGAATAAATGTGGACAATCTTTCTTTAAGAATGAAAGATGAGGAATGGAAAAAAGTAATAGATATTGATTTGACCTCTACATTTTTGTTGTCTAAACACGCAATAAGAAAAATGTTAAAGAATAAATTTGGTCGAGTTATAAATATTACTTCTGTTGTTGGTCATACAGGAAATACAGGTCAGTCAAATTATTCAGCTGCTAAAGCGGGTATTATAGGAATGTCGAAAAGTCTTGCTATCGAATATGCAAAAAAAAATATTACCGTTAATTGTGTTTCTCCTGGATTCATAGTTTCTGATATGACGATGAACATTGCTGATAAGGTAAAACTATATTTAACATCAAGAATTCCTATGGGGAGACTTGGGTCAGGTGAAGATGTCTCAAATTGTGTAGCTTTTTTGTCTTCTGATCAAGCTTCGTATGTAACTGGTGAAACGATGCATGTAAATGGTGGCATGTATATGTCTTGACAAAATTCATTTATAATTTATTAAGAACTAATAAATTAAATTAAGGAATTTTTACTAATGACAAAAGATATTGCAAGTAAAGTAAAGAAAATGGTTGTCGATCATTTAGGGGTAGATGAAGCTAGCGTTACAGATGAGTCAAATTTTATTGACGATTTAGGCGCAGATAGTTTGGATACAGTAGAACTTGTTATGGCCTTTGAAGAAGAGTTTGGTTCTGAAATTTCCGATAGCGAGGCTGAAAAAATTCTTACCGTTGGAGATGCAATAAAGTTTATTGAAAGCAAATCTACCTAAAAAACTAAAAAAACATTAGGCCAACTAATATTACTATGTCAAAAGAAAAAAAGGGCATGATGTTTGTTTTATCATCGCCTTCCGGAGCAGGAAAAACAACCTTAGCAAAAAAGATTGCAGAAAATAATAAAAATTTTACAATTTCAATTTCTCACACAACAAGAACACCAAGACCTAATGAAATTAATGGTAAAGATTATAAATTTGTTAGCGAACAAGAATTTAATATTTTGGTTCAAGAGAATAGTTTTTTTGAACATGCAAATATTTTTGACAATTATTATGGCACTTTAAAGAAACCTGTATTAGAATTATTATCCCTTGGAAGAGATGTTTTGTTTGATATTGATTGGCAAGGTACTCAACAATTAAAAAAGGCTAAAAATTTATCAATGGTAACGTTTTTTATACTTCCTCCAAATATCCAAACATTAAAAAAAAGACTATTGAATCGCCATAAAGGGCAAGAAGAATTAATTGAAAAGAGAATGAAAAAATTCAACGAAGAAGCATCTCATTGGAACGAATATAATTATGTTTTAATTAATGATGATCTAGATATTTGCTATAAAAAACTAATAAAAATTATAATGTCAGAAAAAAATGGAGTAAAACAAAAACAAAATCTAGATGAAATTAAGAAAAAAATAAAAGAATTAATTGGTTAATTTTTCATATTCTGTGGCGATTTCATAAAATTTTTCATTACTTAACTCTTCTGGCCTTTTATTTAAATCTATATCAATTTTTTCTCTTATTAATTCTTTATTTGGAAACAATTTATTAAAACTTTTATTTATCATTTTTCTTTTATTAGAAAATAAAATTCTAGTTACTTCCTCCAGATTTTTTGGATTTTTTAAATAAAATTGGTTATTTTTTTTTGGTTTAAACGAAAGTAAGGTAGAGTTTATTTTTGGACGTGGGAAAAAACAATTTTTTGAAATATTAAAGTGTTTTTTTATTTCTAACCTCCAATTTGATAAAACTGCCAATCTACCAAATTCTTTGGTTTGTGTTTTTGCTATAATTCTATCAGCAACCTCTTTTTGAAACATTAAAATTAAAATATCATACCAAGGGGGCCAATTCTTCAACATGATCAATGACGCTAATATTTTAGTTGAAACGTTATAAGGAAGGTTGCCAAAAACAACCATGTTATGTTCTAAGTTGTCTGCTTCAATAATATCTAAAATATCACGATTAATTATTTTTAAGTTTTTACGATTTTTAAATTTTTCTTTTAAAAAAAGGGATAATTTTTTATCTTTTTCAACAGCAAAAATTTTCTTTGGTTCTTTGCTAATTATCGCATCTGTTAAATTTCCAGAACCTGCTCCTATTTCCAAAACTATTTTGCTTTTATTTAACTTTCCAATTTCAATGATTTTATTGATAATATTTTTGTCAATTAGAAAATTTTGACCTAGACTTTTTTTGGCTCTTTTAAAATTCTGCATTAATTATTTTATATAATTAAAAAATTTAATTGATTCTATTAAACTTTCTGGATTAGCGATTTTTTTTCCAGTTATATTTTCTGCCACCCCGTGATCTGGAGATATTCTTATATAAGGTAATCCTAGTGTTATATTTATTGCGTTAAAATTAAATAAAGCTTTAAATGGTGTTAAAACTTGATCGTGATACATGCCAATAATTACATCAAATTTATATTTTTTAAAAATCATGAAACCAGTATCGGGTGAAATTGGTCCTACTACTTTAATTTTCGATTTAATTAAACTTTTTATAGCCCTGTCTATAATTTGCTTTTCTTGAGATTTATTGGATGAATAAAAATTATGTGGATTCAAACCAAGGATAGCAAAATTAGGTTTTTTTTTAAGAATTTTTCTATAAAAATTATTTATAATTTTTACCTTTTTTATGATTTTATAATGGTTAATTTCTTTATTGACCCGCCTTAAAGGTATATGAGTTGTTACAGGAGAAACAGATAAATTTTTGTTATATATTAACATTGCCTCTTTTCCATCTACTCCGGCTTTTTTTGAAAGAAATTCAGTAATTCCCTGGTGTTGTTTTTTAAATAAGTACTCTTTTGATATTGGGCAATTTATGAAACCAATTATTTTTTTTTCTTTAGCAAGTTTTAACGCAACATCAAAACATTTAAAAATATATTTATTCGATTTATTGGATATTTTATCAAACGGTTTTTTTTGGTCATATTCAACATCATATACAGGCAACTCATTACTTTTAAAATTACTAAAGTTTAGTTTATGATTAATTTTTCTTATATTAAAATGATATTTTAATTTATTTTTCTGTAAATTTAATAATTTAATGCTTCCAATTACAAATAGAAATTTATGTCTAAATTTATTTTTTAGTTTCCAGCTTTTAAAAATAATCTCAGAAGAAACACTATTTGGTTCACCTGCAATAATTGCTACATTTTTTTTCATTGTAAAAAATTCACCGAAATAGATCCCTTTACATTATTATAATGTGATAATGAGTACATATTAAGTATTTTTGTTTTTTCTTTACGTACCAACAGATCTTTTAATTTTTCTATATCAATGTCTTTTTCAATAATTTTTTTATTTCTCACTTGAAAAAGCAAAATACCATTTGGTAACAAAATTGGTTCAGAAATGCTACCAATTGGTGTATTGGCTATTACAGATCTAAGTTTTTTAGAAATTAAATTTTCATTTATCCACCCAAGATCTCCACCACGTGTTGAGCTATCAGCGATACTTAAATTTATAGCAACATTTTTGAATCCTTCAGTTTCAATTTTATTTTTTAACTCTTCTATAGTTGATTTTAATTTATTTTTTTCCACATTTTTGATTACAATTTCTGAAATTAGATATTCTGTAATTTCTTTTTTTGTTTGAACTAATTTTAACTGTTCATCTATTTCATCTACATTAATTGATATTCTATTTTTATAAATTTGAAAAATTAAACTATTCCACAGTAGCTCTGTTTTTATTTTATTCTCGATTATTGAAAAATCTAAATCATTAGACTTACTTATTTCTTTAAGTTCATCTAAATTAACTTTTATGTTAGCTGCTAATCTATTAAGTTCGTTTGCAAGATCTTTTGGGTTAAATTCTAAAAAGCTATTTTTTTCTATTTCAATTATTTTTATATTTCTTTTTATAAGATTTTTTATTGCCATCTGATTTAATTGATCTCTTTCTTTATCAGAATATCGTTTATTATTTAAAATTAATATTGATTTAATTTCATTTATAACATCTGTTTTAGTAATAGCTTTATTGCCAACGGTCGCAACCATGCCATCTTTTATTATGTTTTTAATCTGATCTTCCTTTATTAATTTTTTTTCTTTAGAAGCATCTTCTTTTTTCTCTGCAATCAATTTTTCTGATTTTTGATCTTTTTTTTCTTGATCTATTTCTGTTTTGATAGCAGAAAGATCATCGTTTTTTTTAACTCTCTCTTCTCTTTGAGCAGTTTCGTAAAAAAATGCTGCATAAAAAAATAAGATTAATGTTAAAAACGCAGCTATTCCAAGTGTTATTTTTATAATAAAAAAAAATGTTCTTTTTATATTAATCACTGATCTAGAGCTGGCGAGTTTACGCTGGTGAAAGGTACAAAAGTAATTGTAAACATCAAAGTATTTTTCTGTTCTAAAGTGTCGTCTTGGTAAAATTCTCTTCTATAATTTAAACCAGCAGTCAAACAGTCGATTGCATATTGATAGCTAAGATTATAAAGCTCTGTGCTTTCTGTTTTGAAATTCTTTTTTGTACTAAAGCTTAATTTACTTTTGTCATTAAAATTCAGACTAACACCTGAGCTTACATAATGTTCTACACCAACATGATTTTGTTGTTCTAAATATTCCAGATTAAAATCTACTGGACCAAAGTTCAATTCCGTAGATACTTCATTGTAATTTAAGTCATTAAGATTATGGTCAAGTGAAAACTTATAATCGATACTTCCAATTTTTGAAAAATTATAATGTATTTCCCCAACTACATCCGACATTTTTTGATCTAAAGAGCTTTTCGTTGGCATATCTTCATTTTGTTTATAATTGAAAACTTGCCCTATAGATAAAGATAATTTTTCTCTATCTTCTGCTTTGTCATTTAATTTATAATCAAATCCTAAAATAGCACTTAAACCTCTCTCAATTTCTGATGTTTTGTTCATTGCGTATAAATTTGTGTAGCTTAGAAAGACATCTTTTGATCTTAAATTTCTCATATGACCTGGAGCATATCTAAGCATAAAATTTGGAGATAATAATTTAGAGTAGTTTTCTTCATCTTTTTTTAAAGGCAATGAGCTTTTATAGGTTAAAACAGTATTTAATTCATTTACAGTACCTTGATTTTTATAATCACTTGTTTTTCTAGCTTCATAGTTTGTGTTTCTAACCATTCCCTCAAACGTATTCATAAAACCTTTTTTTGTAATTTTACTTGCTGGACTCCACACAACATCATTAGTTAAAAAAGTTTTTGTTCTATTTGTATCATATTTACTATAAAGAGCATTGGAACTAAAACTTACAGTTCCAAATTTTTCAGTAAAGAAAGTTTTTCCATAAATAATATTTGGCAAAATAAATTCATATTTGTCTGATTTTTTGTCTATATTTAAATCTTCATAAGCACTAGCAGAAATATCAAAGAATGTATCATCTTTATAAATACTATAATTTATCTGATCTTCTAAATTTGTAATTTCAGAATTTACCAAAGAAGTATTAATGTCATGATTTTTAAAATATCTATCATTAGATGTTCTTTGAAGTTTTATGTGTAGGTTGTTTTGGTAAGTTCCTTCTTGATTAAAATTTAAAATATAATCAGCAAAAAAATGATTTCTTGATCCTCCAGTTTTTGTCGGTGATATATTTTTATAACCTTGTGTAAAACCCGTATCTAAAGTTAAAAATCCATTTTTAAAGGCCTGTCTATATTCATTTAAGAATAAAGCATTTTCTCCAGTGTAAGTTTTTGGAGTAAAGGTAAGATCTTTATCATTGCTAATTGCCCAAAAGTAGGGAGTTGCTAAGCCGGTTCCTAGATTTGTAGAATTTGTAAAAAACGGAGTCAAGAATCCGGATTGTCTTTTAACAGTTGGGTCTGGATGAAAAAATTTTGGAAAATAAAATATAGGTATATCGTACAGTTTTAAAGTAGCATGTTCATAAAATATAGTTTTTTTCACTTTGTCATGGCTTATCTTTTTTGCTTTTAGTGACCATGGGGGACATTTTCCATCTCTTATTTTACATACAGTAAAAACTCCTTTTGACAAATTAGTTTTATTTTCTGACATAAAAATATCGTTAGCAACTAAACGTGGATCGCTTTCTTTACTTACTCCAAAACTTTCCTGATCTAGGATTACACTCACTTCCGATCCTATCATTTCTTTTTTCTTAGTATCCACATAAAGTTCTTTAAAGAAATATTCATTCTTTTTTATATCAATAATTTTTATTTTACCTATAGAAGAAAAAAGATTATTTTTTACTTGATATTGAAACATTGTAGTTTCAATATAGTTTCCATCATTGTCGGTGAAAATTGAGTCATTATTTGATGAAACTATTTTTTCTTTTGTATCGTACGAAATATCTTTTGTTAAAAGTTTATATCCTTCTTTTAATACTACTTCAGAACTTTCATAGGTAATAATAATCTCATTAATTTTGTCATAGGTGGCTTTTTCAGAAATTAAGATATTTCCATCAATATCTTTTATTTTTACATTACCTTCGGCTAGTAAAAATTCTTTAGATTTTTCATAAGTAATTTTATCTGCAATTATAACTTTTCCTTCAGAATCTTCAGCTTCAACCGATCCTGTACCTATCAGAATTTCATTTTCTTTATCAATTAAAATCTCTTTAGCTTTAATATCAAATTCGTCTGCATAAAGATTAAAGTTAAATATAAAAAAAATTATACAATATATAATTAAAGATTTTTTTCTATTTTTGATTTGCATGAATTATTCCTACAGCACTAAAAATAAAAATAATTGCTATTGGCATCCAAACAGCAATTTCCATTGGTAATTTTTCTGTTTCACCTAACACTGCTGAAAAATCATTAAAAAAATAAATTAAAACGCTTGAAATTATAGAAACAAATACATAGGTCCAGTTACTTTCCTTAAACCTTACCCCTAATGTAAAAACGCTACTCAGCAAAACCATGCTTAATAGAAAGAAAGGAAAAGCATAGGATCTTTGTAATTTGGCCTCCATTTCTTTAGTTGAATAACCTCTTTCTTCTAAAAGTCTTATCTCACTGTCAATTTTCCAAAAAGAGATGGTGTCTAGATTTGAGTATAGGCTTTGAATTTTATTAATATCATACATGCTAATGTAAGAATAATTTTTCAAATCTTTTGATAAAATTTTTCCATCTGAGTTTATTATTTTTACATTATTTAAATCCCATTTTGTTGAGCTTATATCTGCGAATTCTGCTTCAATTCTTCTAATAAAATTATTACTTTGATCAAACTCATAAATAGTTATATCAATTAATTTGTTATCTTTTAAAATAGAGGATCTTATAAAATTATTAATTTCTATATTTTTTTCTTTGATCCAGATTCCATTAGATGTAAGTGCTGCAAGATAATTTTGATCTCTTTCATAACTACCTTTTATACTTTCATATTTTTTAACTAATAATGAAGTAATTGGATTTACAGATGTTATAAAGAAAATACCAACAATTATTGATAAAATTCCTGGGTTCAAAATAATTGAAAAATTTGACGCACCAGAAATATTAATAGCTGTAGCCTCATCTGTTTTTTTTATTTTTAAAAAAAACCAAATTCCAGATAAAAAAATTACAAAAGGAAACATATTATAGAGTAGGCTAGGCACATATAACAATGATAAACTCAAAGGGATATATGGACCAACATCAATATCTTTAAAAAAATTTATTTCTTCAAATATGTTCATTATAATTCCTAAACCAAAAAAAATAAAACTTATAGTGATAATAATTTTTAAAAATTCTACAGCCAGATATTTATTTAGTATAAAAGATCTAATCATATTATTTAAGTTAGGTTCTCATATTTAAAAGTTCTTATTAAAATAAAATAAAATATCGGTCCTATTAACAAAGGTATTGAGTAGTAAAAAAAAGTGTGATTCCAAGAAATTCCAGAATATCTTACCATCATTTCGGCAAAAGCCAAGATCAAGAAACCAATAAAAAAATAAATATATTTATTATAATAAAATATTTTTTTATCCCTTCTTGATGCTAATAGGAAACAGCTTATTAAAGACATAAAAGGAATATAAAAAGGCATGCCAATTCTTTTATTAAATTCAATTTTGTTATCCATTTGGGATTTTTTGCTTCCGTCACAATTATGGTTATCTATTCTTATTTTTTCTCTTAAACATTTTATTATTTGAATTGTTGGTGTTTCTTGCATTTTAGGTTCAGAAATACTTTTTGTTCCAATTCCTGAAAGATTTAGTACAGTTTTATCAAATTTAATAATACTTACATCACCTTCGGTATTTAATTTTTGTATATTGCCACTATACAAAATTAAATTTTTTTCATCTTCGCTCATGTGTCCAGACTTTGCAACAATTGTAGATGACTCACCTCCAATGTTTGATAAAATACTACCATCATCTCTTATGAAAATATTTTCGTAAAGATCGTTTTCATTTTTTTCCTCAACAAATATTGTTATGCCATCAACTGTATCATTAAATTGTTTTTTTTTGAGCAAAGATGGAATAAACTGTAACTCAGAATTTTTTAATAATGATCGAGAGAAATTTAATAATGTTGGATTTAACATACTAGTTAATAGAAGCTGTAGAATCATAATTAGTACAGATATTCGTAATATAAGATTTACTATAAAAATCTTATTTAATCCGGAAGTCCAAAGGGCAATAAGTTCATTATCTTTCTCTAATTTTGTAATCGTCAAAATTACTGCTAAAAAAAAGCAAAATGGAATTAATTTTGTTAAAACTTTTGATAGAGTTAAAAAAGAATAAGCAAAGTATATTGCAAATGCATGACCATCATCAGTAACTAAATCTAGGTAGTTTACTGCTTGAATAGTCCAAACTACGGCCGCTAGAGCAAATAATGTTACAGTAAAATATATTACAAACTCATAAAAAAAATATTTGTAAATTGTCTTTTTCATTGTAAAAGTTGTAATATATAGTTAATAAATCAACTTTGAATAGAATTCAATTTATACGTTAAA
>MDTE01083921.1_pt1 | contig 12323 bp, 8 predicted proteins | sample 811231 | NCBI WGS metagenome assembly MDTE01 (sample SAMN05326651, study PRJNA326480) | marine metagenome | isolation source: seawater | place: Indian Ocean: Red Sea | collected 2010
CTCGGTTCGATCAGCGAAACGGACGCGTCGTACGAAATCATCGCCGCCGAATCTTCTCGCCGACCGTGTCTCGTCGGTTCTTTTTTGAGCGAAGACGAGAAAAAGGCGATCGGAAAGTTTTGCGAACAGTTTGATTGCGTGTTCGAAAGTCAGTTGAGCGAGCAGACGACGCATCTCGTCATGGGAGGCGCCAAGGTGGATGCGAATTTGACGCTTAAGAAAAAGTCGGCGAAATTTTACGACGCCATCGTCAAGGGATGCTGGATCGTCACCGCCAAGTGGATTCGCGCGTCGCTGAAGGAGAAATGTCTCGCGTCCGAGGACGAGTACGAAGTGTTGCGAGACGCGCGCGGTAACGAGGGCGGACCTCGTCGCGGTCGTCTCAATAAGGGTTCGAAGATTTTCTCTTCTTGGCACCTTCTCTTTTATGGCAAATTTGACAACGCCAACACGCTCGAGATGCACGCGCAGTTCGCTCGCATCGACGGTGCAGTCGTCACTCGCGTCGAGACGTCGGACGACGTACCATCCGTCTCCTCCGGTTCGACGACCGTTGTCGTCGTCGATGAAACGCCGGAGAAGGCGGCGTCCAAAGCGCGGTACGTCGGCGACATACTTCCGTTCGCGCGCCGCGTTTGCGCCGACGCCGTCGTGACGAGCGAGTACGTCGCCGATTGCGTCAGTCGACGAGAGACGATCGATTTCGGTTCATCGTCGATCGACGAACTCAATTTGCGTTTCCATCTCGAAAACGACGATAGACGAAGCGATATAGACATCTCCGTCTCCGCCGCGTGAGACGACGCGCGCGCGAACGAACGACAGATGTGGAGATGTGGATTGATGTGTACCGTACTGTATGAACGATCGATCGAACGAACGAACGATAGAATAGACTAGCTAAAATGATTATTGTGAATTCATCTACACGCGTCGCACGACCGGTTCACCCTCCCTCTCGTCGTCACACCGGAAGTTGTTGCGCCTTGCCGATGATGGTGGCGGTGAAGTGTTTCACCCCCGGAAGAGACAACACCGTCCCCACCACCGGCACTCTCTTCAAAAATATCAAAACCGTGGGAAAGAAGGCGCTAAACAGCGCCACGAACCCGTATCCCTCGACTATTAATCCAAAAAACGGCCACCCGTACAACACCAACGCCAATCCAAAGAGAAAACAAAACGCCCCGCGCTGATTCCTCGGCCTCACGAAAAACTTCATCGTCTGCTTGGGTCCGATCGTGAGCGTCACCCCGGACAGAAACATCAGATTCCCCATCGCCAGCAGTCCCCTATCGAAGAAAAACACCACCCCGAGCGCCGTGAACCCGCACCCGAAGCTCGTCAACCCGATACCGATCTCTATCGAGACGCACGCGCGGCACCAACGGATGCATTTTTCGTCAGTCGATTCATTCCACCCATTCGTTCGCGCGTTCGTTCGTTCATCGCGTCTCGACGCGTCTCGACGCGCGTCTCAACGAACGCGAATCATCGTCACGCACTCTTTCTATCGTCCATCGCGCGCGCGTGTGTCGTCTCCCGTCCCTCGGTCGGTCGGTCGCGTCGCACGACTCGCGCGCGCGCCCATGCGTTCCGTCTGTTCATTCACACCCGGACCATCGGGGACAGACGAATGCATGCATGATGGGACGACGCGGATGACGCGGATGGATGGCGCGTCGCGTCGCGTCACTCGAACGCTCGAGAGAGATGGCGGTGGGAAAGAAATCGGCGAGGAATTCGTGGAGAGACGCCACCGAGGACGTCAAGGAGGCGGCGGTGGAGAAGCTGGAAGACTTGACGGACAAGGTGGAGGATGGATTGAGCTCGTTGAGCAAGTACGTCAAGTTCGGGTCGGCGCCGGAGGTTTTATTGCGATTGCGGAAACAGTTTCGATTGCAAATTCCCATCGTCCCGGACGTCGTCGTCACGGCTGGGACGGACGTGCCGTTGCAGCGAGAAAACGACGGGGAGGCGTTCGGGAAGGAAATCTTCAACTATAAACCGAATCTGCAGTGGCGCGTGACGGATTCGTGGTTTCATGGGGATATTCACCTGGACACGCGCAATCACACGGTGTTTTACGAGAAGACGTTCGATATGGACGTCGTGCAACTCAAAGTGAGCGGGAACTTTGATTACAAGGAACACGAACCGTACTTTGGGTTTCAGTTTCTCACCACCAACGGCGTGACGTCTCCGGCGACGATGAACGGTTTCTGCATCAAGAAGAATGTCGAATTGCAAGATAACGACACGTTTTCTCTGAACACCAACCTCGAGGCGAGTTTGATCCTCGGCGCGACGACGGTCGGGAGAGCCGGCTCTCGGAACAAGGGCACGCTCACGACGGCGCCGGCGACGGTCGACTTTAGCCGCATCGAGCTCGACCTGATGATCAAGTAACCACGTCAAGGAACCACGCGAGAGAAGAAGGGATTGTTACGCGTTATCAAGATGTGTAGTATATAAGTAATAATCAAATCTCTGCATTAATATCGACCCTCACGGTTTGACGTCACCGACGGGAAGAAACGTGGTCTTCGCGAAAGTCTTGGCTACGGCGTCTCGTTGCGCCTTGTTCAGCGAGTCCGGAAACTGTACTTGAAACGTGATGAACAGATCACCGAACTTTTTGAATTGGTTGTGTTTCGGCAAACCTTCCCCGCGAAGGGTCATCTTATCGAACGGCACGGTGACGCCGTCGCGTTCAATCTTCACCTCGTGTCCGTCGTAGTGTTTGAAAATTTTAGAAAATCCGTTGAGCGCCTCGATGAGCGTGATCTCGTACGTCATGTGCAGATCGCTCGCCCCGACGCGTTTGATTCGATTCTTCTCGTCGTCCCTCGTCTTGACGACGAACACCAAATCACCGGGATCGCCATCGATCATCGCGTCGCCCTCCTCGAAGAATAAAATTTCGTGTCCCACCGGCGTCCCCGGGTCCACCTCGACGTTCAAATCCGCCCTCTCGCGCACCAATTTCACGTTTGGACAATCTTCACACGTCTCTTCGGAGTATTGTTGATACATACCCGGTCCAACCTGTCTCGTCACGAGTTTTTGTCGACAATTACACTTTCTCGTCCCTCTCGCCGCCTTGGTCACCATCTTTTCCCTGCGCACCGGGACGCGCGCGCCGAGATACGTCTCCTCGACGCTCATCACCAAATCAACCTTTATCGTCGGCGCTTTCGGTGTCTCCGGCTCCTCAGGTTCCCCGTGTCCAAATCCACCGAATCCACCGAATCCACCGCCGAAAAACTGCGAAAAGATATCCTGCGCGCCCCCGCCGCCGCCGCGTCCGCCGCCCTGTTCGTGTCGCGCCACGCCCTCCTCCCCGTACCGATCGTATATCGATCGTTTCTCCTTATCGCTCAGCACCTCGTACGCGGCGGAGATGTCGGTAAACTTCTTCTTCGCCGACGCGTCGTTGGGATTCTTATCCGGGTGGTACCTGAGCGCCAACTTTCGATACGCGCGTTTGATCTGCGACTCGCTCGCGCCTCTCGACACCCCGAGGGCGGCGTAGTAATCCGACGCGTGCGCGAGCGCGAGGGCGAGCGCGAAGAGGACAAGACGAACGAGGGTCACGAACGGCGTCGTACGCGCGCGCGCGTCGGCTCTGCGCGTCATCGGGGGGTGGAGAGTCGCGCGATGCGGGCATCACGATGATCATCATCATCATCATCGCATCGCATCGGCTGGGGGACGACTGGATGTACTATAGAGTGCGCGTCATTTGGGACGCGTCGCGTTTGTCGCGCGTCGCGTCGGGCATCGTCTCTCGGAGCGTTCTCGATGGAGATTGATGGATCGATGAATGAATGTCGAGCGTTGTGATGACATCGGTGACGCTCGAAAACGGAGGCGTCGACTCAGGGGGGGCGGCGGGGAGCGCCGCGCGCGACGCGGCGCGAGGCGCGGCGACGCGCGACGGCGGAGGAGGAGGCGGCGGAGGAGGAGGAGGGCGCGCGGACGTCGACGCCGAACGAGGCGACGGCGTCGGTGGAGGGGGTGCCGAAGGGAAGAGGGTCGGTGTGGAGCACGCGCGCGAGCGGTTTGGCTAATTTTTTGTAGTTGTGCTCGAGGAGATTGCGGAGCGTGCGGAATTGACGCACCCAATCGTCGGCGTTGGCGGAGACGCGTTTGGCGATGGCGTCGTGTTCTTGAAGCCAACGCACGCGGTTTTGTAAATCGCGCAAATCTTCGCGCACGGGGATGTAATGTACCCACGGGACGAGTTGATCAAAGTACGAATCCTTCATGGAGGTCTCGTGGTGCAACAACACGCCCGGCATGGAGAGTTTCGGGATGAGTCCGCTCCAGGTGGTGCCGCCGCCGCCGCCGATGTCGATTTGGTACTTGTACTTGGCGATCAATTCCTCCGTCGCGCGCTCCTTGGCGTCGACGCCGATCGACTCGCGAACGTGATTTTTGTGTTCATCCACCGAGTCGCCGCCGTGCCAATCAAAAAATCTGGCGTCGATGAGATTGGGCATCAACAGAGACGTCAACACCGCGCGAAGTCTCGGACCGATGCGAGAGCCGACGAGCATGCGACGAATGGTGTCACCTCTGTTCGAACTCTGCGCGATCGTCTCCAAAAACGCGTCCGACGTGTTGGCGTAGTTGCGATACACCGGAGACAAAAACGCGTAATCGCTCCCTCTCCAAAACACTTTTTCCTTCAAGGAATCCCACGCGTACTCGCTCGCGTTGTACACCTCGTGCGTCGAAAACAACCCGTGTCCATACGGTCGACACGCCGCTTGAGACTTCGACGACCCGTCCGGGTCACACTTTTGCATGTCGCTAAACTTGACCTTTTGATACCGTAAAAAATCACACATCGGCTCATCGTTCTTCGGCATTGACACGTTGTACGTCGCAATCGCGTCCAAGTAACACCCGATCAACGCCACGAGCGGCGCCTGTACCAGCGTCGGTAACGTTATGTCCGAATCTTTCGGCACGCTTCCGAATGCGAAAATCGGCGCCCATCTACTCTTCCAACACCTCGCGCCGCGTCTCATACACGGCGTATCCGGTTTATCGTTCACCTCGAATAAAATCTCAAACGGTTCCTGTCCCGGTTGAATTCTGTGTGGATAATACCGCTTAATCGTCGCCTCCATCGCCGCTTCGGCCAACGCCGCCCGCGCGTTCGTCCCTGCCCTCGAGTTTTTCGGCGGCGGCGTCTTCGCCGTGAATCCATCCTTGGAGCTCCAGCGCAACACCCCCAACGCCTCCCGGTTGCCGTACTCTCTCATGGTCATCGCCGTGCGCTCCGCGGGCGTGAGACGAGCTCTGAGCGCAGAGAACGATCCATCCACGGCGTAAGACGCGCAGAGCACGAGCGCGAACGCGCTCGTGAATCCCAACGCGCGCGACCGCCACACACGCGCCGAGGACGGTTGATGACCATTGTGTCGGCGGTGCGTCGTCGTCGCGTCGTTCGACGGCGTCGACGCGGCGCGCTCGGGATCGATGAGCGACGCCCGCTCGTCGTCGTCGCCGCGGGTGAAGACGTTCGCCATGACGTCCGCGTCGACGCGCGCGCGACTGAAGATGGATGAGGAGGGGAGGGTGTTGCTCTAGGACTGCGCTACACCAGTCTACGTCTACGCTAAGGATGCCGCCGGCGACGACGACAATTTTGTGGCGTTCATGATTTTTTGCGTCATTCTCTTCGCCCTGGATGCGATGCGCTCGGCTCTGGCCCGCATGCGAAGCTCGCGCGGGTCGGCGTGCGCGGTTTCAAAGTCGAGCAAAAACGACGCGTTCAACGCCAGCGCGAGCGGTTTGGCCAACGCGCGATAGTTGTACGTGAGAAGAGACGTCATGCGACGGAATTGCTGCACCCATTCGGTGGCGGCGTCGCTGATTCGTTTGGCGTCCTCGGGATGGCGCTCGCACCACGCGATTTTTTCCTCTACGTCGCGCAAATCTTCGCGCACCGGGACGTAGTGTACCCACGCCTCGAGATCGTCAAAGTACGAATCCTTCATGGACGTCTCGTGATGCAACAACACGCCCGGCATGGAGAGTTTCGGGATGACGCCGCTCCAGGTGGTGCCCCCACCGCCGCCGATGTCCAGGTGGTACCTGTATCGACCGATGTCGGGCTCTTCCAAGTGCTCGCCGTCGTCGAATCCGAGCTCAATGCCCAGACTGGCGCGTTCGGGCGACGTCTCGCCCCAATTGTAAAACTTGGCGTCGATGATGTTCGGACGCAACCGGGATATGAGCACCGCGCGGAGACGAGGTCCGATGTCGTCCGAATGCAGGAGCTGCTCCATCTTGGCCGTCTTGTTCTCGCACGATCCAATCTCTTCCATGAAATTGAACGCCGACGGTTTGTGCCGGGGATGCGCCTCGGTCAAAAACTGGTAATCGCTCCCGCGCCACACCGCTTTCGGTATCAACGAATCCCACTCGTACTGACTCTTATCGTCCACAGCATCCATGGAGAATAATCCGTGATATCTACACCCGACGCTGTTCGCCGCATCGCCCTCGCAATCTCTCTTGACGGAGTATTTTTCCATCGGGTAGTGTAAAAACTCGCACGCGGGCTCTTGCGAGATTTCCTTCACCCCACGTCTCGTCGCCAGCGCAGAGCCGAAACACTTTCTAAACACCCCCAACGTCGCCGGTACGACGGTCGGAAGCACGCTTCGATCCGTCGGCGCGCTCCCAAAGGTATATATCGGCGCCCATCGATCGAAATTGCACAATTTCTTCGCGTACTCGGCGTCGACGCACGGCGTCGTGGGATTATCCGAAACCGAAAACACCACCTCAAACGGCGCCTCCGTCTCCACCAGCCGCCGTGGATAATACTTTTCTATCGTCTTCCTCAGTAACCAACTCGCCCCGATCACGCGTCCCGACGTTTTCACGCCCTCCTCCTCGCCCTCCTCCGAGTCGCCGAAGACGCGCTCGCGCCGTCCCTTGGCGTTTCTCGCGTCGAACCCACTCTCTGGCGTCCACGACAGCACGTGCAGATCCCCTCTGTACTCACGAAGCGTCACATCGACGTCCCCGCCGTCCACGCGCGCGCGTCCCAACGCGTCCCCGTCCACCGACGTCCACGGCGACACGGGCGCGACGCCCGTCGCCCTGACGAGCGCGAACGTGGCGACGCCCGCGCACGCGGCGGTGACGAGACGACGCGCGAGACGCGCGCGGTGACGCGAGACTCCATCGTCGAGACGCGCGTCGACGCCGTCTCGCGGGACGAGCGGCGCGCGCTCGACGTCGACGTCGGGCGGCATGATGTGCGGGAAGATGATTCATTCATTTTGGGTGTTCAGCCGCGGCGCGGCGACGATAAAAAATGTACGCGAGCGACTAAAAAAAATGTACACGACGCTGACGACGAGATTACGCGTCGGCTTTGCGCTTTTTCCCCGTCGTGGTGTTGGCCTCCTTATGTGCGGCGTACGCGGTGGCGATCTTGTCGATGCACGCCTTGCTCGCGACGGCGTGGTCGACGACGCGGGCGGGGTAGTCGACGCCGACGACGCAACCGGCTTTTTGTTGTACGTCGAGCGGGGCGAGCCATGGCTCGTAGACGTACTTGGTGGGCATGTTCCTGAGCGCGGGGATGTAGTGTTTGACGTATACGCCCCCCTTGTCGTACTTTTTGGCGAATGAGTGCGGAGCGTACACTCGAAAGTATTGGTAAAAGAAGGCGGAACACGAGAGCCACATCCAGTTGCCATTGTTGAGCGCCCAGTCGGCGTCGACGAGGTCGCGATCAAAGGTGTCTCTGCCCCACTCCCAGTGCACGAAGAGATCGCCTCGTGTTAAGAAACACGCCACGGCGTGACGAGCGAGGTGATGGAGCCAGCCCTCGAGACGGAGCTGCGTCATCGCGGCGTCGATCCAAGGGAAACCCGTCTGCGCGTTTTCCCACGCGGCGAAGAGTTCGCGATCCTTGTTCCAAGGAATCTGTCGACAGATCGGGTTACCCTCCATCTTGTCGAAATTCGGCGTGCCCGCACCGACGAGGTAATAAAATTCTCTCCACATGAGTTGACCCATCAGCGAAACCGGAGGTTTCGTGTGTTTCCCGTCGAGCGCCTCGAGCACGGCAACGAGCTCGTGATAAAACACTCGAGGAGACACGCACCCGAATTTCATGTAAGGGCTGAGGGCCGTCGTGGACGGAGTCATGAAGATGTCCGCGTTCGCTCGACCGGAGCTCTCCCCTTTTCCTCGCGCCGCGGCGATCTCGAACGGACTCTTTGGCTTCGGTTTACCTTCTGACAAGCCGTGAAAGAGCGTGGTGGGATTCGTGTTCGGCTTTTCAAACTGTCCCACCCACTCCTTGCGCGATAATTGCGTGCGAAGACGGCGCAATCCCTCAGTCTCTCCACCTCGAGCCTGGAAACCTTCGTCGTCGCCCATCGGCTCGTATCCGAGATCCTCCAACGCCGGAATGCCAAAGTCGTCGGCGACTCCCTCCACCAATTTCTGGGTCTCCTCCAAAGTCTTACAGAACGGTTCTGGCATCTTCGCCACCGCCTCCGTCGCTTGGTTCGGCGCGCCCATTTTATCTACAATCTTCATGAATCCCTGGTACGTCGTCGGCGGATTACCCTTGCACTTTTCCAGCATTTCGTCGATGTCGTACAGCGTGTGCCCGCTGTGCGACTCGCACTCGACGCCCGCTCGTTCCAACGCTCCTCGCACCGCCCGGTCGCATACCTTTGCGTACGGTTCGATATCGTGTTCCCACGTCACTAAATCGACCTTCCAAGACTTACAGGCCCTGGGTAACACGACCCGAGGTGCTCCGTGTAAAACCAACAGCGAGCTCCCGACGTCTCGCAGCGACGCGTCCAAGTCTCGCAACGATTCCAACAAAAACCGCATGCGATTGGCGCCCACACGCGAGGGTTGACAAAGCCATGGGTCGAACACGAACACCGGCTGCACGCTCTTCGCGCGCGCGATGCCGGCGACGAGGGCGGGGTTGTCGTGTAATCTGAGCGCTTTTCGAAACCATACGATGGAGCGCGCCGTGTTACCGCCGGAGACGGTCGTCATCGCGCGCGATCGGACGTCTTCAGCCCCCACGGGTTCGTTCGACCGCGGGTTGTATCGCGACGCGCGGCGCGGACTGACGCTCGCTCGGCTCGCGGGGTGCTGGCGGGACGAACAAGCGAACGCTCGGCGCGGGACGCAGTCGGTTCATCGGACGCACGGGGTCGTCGTATGTTTACATGAGAGTGTACACGGAACGCTAGTTTATATGTTTCGTTTTGTACGAATGTCGCGCGACGATGAACGCACCGACACGAATTCATCGTCACAAATCTGACAACGGCGGCGCGTTTTCCTTGGAATGGTGTTCGTCGGAACTCACGCTTCGCGGTTCGTCCGAACAGCTCTCGTAGATGACCTCGGCGCGCTCATCGTCCGAACTTATCTCTGTGATGGCGCGGTGCGTGCCGTGAGACGCGAGACTCGCGACGTCGAATTCGCTCCCGTCGACGTCGGCGACGCGGTCCGTCGCGTCCGAGCCGAGCGTCGCCGCGAGAGACGCCAAGGAGATGGCGTCGAACCGATCGGTAAAATCAGACCCAGCGACGCTCGCGACGTCGTCCCCCTTATCGCTGAACGCCACACCGCGTCCCGACGGCGTCGACGACAGATTCGCCATGGCATCCGATAAATCAGACGCTCTCGCCGCGCGTTCCGCCACCACGCGCTTGGCTTCTTCTATTTGCGCGCGCGCCTCCGCGCTCGGATCGAAATCAACGTTCGCGAACGGGTTCGCCCCCTCGGGCGCCGGTGGACGTTCGCGTCCGAAAAAGTTATCCGCGTCCTCGTCCTCGTCCTCGTCCTCGCCTCCATCATCGCTCTCCCACGCGCCGCCGCCTCCGAGCGCGTTCTCGTCCGACTCGGACTCCGTCGACGCATTTGTCTCTCTCGGCGCGTACTTACTCTCCACCCCGACCGAACTATCGCTCTCGTCTCCACCACTCTCACCCACGATCTTCGTCTCTCGACTCCCACGCCTCGACGACGACGATCCCGCGTCCCCGCGCGCTCCCCGCGCGTTCCGCGTCTCCGTTTTCGTCTCCGTCTTCGCCGCCGCCGCCGCCGTCCCGCGTCTCGGTCTCGCGTTGACGTACGGATCGTACGCCACCCCTTTGAGCGCGCACTCGCGCTCGGTGAGCACCTCGTCCGATAACGCCTTCAACAGCGCCCCGCGCACGTCCGCGTCCGACGCATCCTCTTCGGGCGCGTCGTATCCGCGCAAACGAATGTGCGCCTCGGCGATTGCGCGCGGGATCGTGGCGAAGACGCGGAGCGATGTCGCGAGTTTTGAGGCGTGCGCGCGGGCGGTTCGCGCGTCCAAGACGTCGTCGGCGGTGGGTCGGGACGCGGCGCGTCGTCGACGCGTCGACATGACGATGCACGCGCGCGCGGACGTGTGATGATGGATGCGATTGATGCGATTGACTCGAAAGTGAAATGAAATGCGCGAGTGAAATGAACATGTGCGACGAAACGTGAGATGACAAAGAGAGAGAGAGAGACCGGTGGCGTCACGCGTACGCGGCGGTGATCTGCGATTTGAACGCGGCGACGATGTTTTGACGCTTGAGCTTGAAGGCGGCGGTGACCATGTCGTTGTCGGGAGTCCACGGCTCGGCGGTGAGCGCGTACTTGGCGGGCGTCTCGAAACCGACGAGTTTGCCGGCTCTGCACGCGGCTTTACACGCGTCGGAGATTTCTTTGACGATGGTGGCGTTCGCGCAGAGTTGGTCGAGGTCGCCGGAGATGTTTTTACTCGCGGCGAGCTTTTTGAGCGGCGCCTCGTTGACGACGACGACGGCGACGGCGTACGAGTGTTTGGAATCGGCGTACGCCATCGCCATGCCGACGTACGGGCACTGCTTGAGGACGTTTTCAACCTTGCTCAGGGCGACGTATTCACCCTGTTGAAGCTTGACCAAATCCTTCTTACGATCGATAATCATGAGTTGACCGTCGGCGGTGAATTGCCCGACGTCTCCGGTGTGAAAGTATCGAACGCCGTCGATGACGCTAAACTCGGACGTGTTCTTCGCCGCGAGCTCGGGATCGGGCATGTGCGACGCGGTGTAATACCCCTGACACACCACGGGTCCACCGATGAGAATCTCACCTCGAGGGAAACCGATGGATGGATTCTTTTCGTCTTCGATGCGGTAACCGCCCTCCTCCCAATCGCGAAGCGCCACGCACACCGACGTCAAGACTTGACCGACGGTGGGAGAGTAATCGTCGGGCGAGGCGATCGTCCCGCACGACCCGGTCTCGGTCAATCCGTACCCTTGACGCACGGGGCATCGGAAGCACGTTTGCATGAAGATTTGCGTCTCTCGAGACAGCGGTGCCGAACCGGAGATCATGATGCGCACGCGACCGCCGATGAGCTTTTGCACCTTCTTAAAGATGAGCGCATTGTACAGGAACGGCGCGCCGATGCGACCGGCCTCGAAGTCTCTGCGACCGGCGGCCAAGCCGGCGTTGATGAGTTTCTTGAGGATGGGTTTGGCGCCCGCGAATTTCGCTTGCACGGCTTGACGCACGCGATCGAGCACCGCCGGCGCGAACACCATAAACGTCGGTCGAAGCGTCGGCGCGTCCCCGCGCGTTCCGGGCGCGAGCTTTAAACCGGTGTCCGTCAGCGTTTGCGGGGAGCCGTAGCCGATGGCGGCGCCGAGGGCGAGCATCACCGTCTCGGCCGCCATCTCCATGATGTGTGCGAGAGGAAGGTAGGCCAAGTAGACGTCTTTATTGGTAAAGTCGCCCGCGTCCTTGAGACCGCTCATCGTCGCGCACACGTTGGCGTGACTCAACATCACACCCTTCGGCGCGCCCGTGGTCCCGCTCGTGTACATGAGCACGGCGATGTCGGACGATTTCGGCGGACGCGCGTCCATGGGTTTGCGCGCGCCGAGCTTGGCGACGTCACCCAGACTGACTTGAAACAAGGATTTCGGCAACTTGTCCAGAGACGCCTGTTCGGGCTCGCCCATGGTCACCACGTGCTTGAGCGACGGACAATCTCCGGCAACCTTGACGAGCGTCTTCAACAGTTTCCCATCGCACACCACGACCGCCGCTTTCGTCTGATTGATCCCGTGTCGAACGCCATCCTCTCCCAACGTCGCGTAGATTGTCACAACGACGAGATTCATGCGAAAGCACGCCTGCGCGACGAGTTGCCAATCCCTCTTCGTGTCCGCGTAGATGATCACCTTATCCCGAGGTTTCAACCCGGCGAGATCGACGAGTCCGGACGCGATCGC
>MDTE01156962.1_pt1 | contig 12323 bp, 15 predicted proteins | sample 811231 | NCBI WGS metagenome assembly MDTE01 (sample SAMN05326651, study PRJNA326480) | marine metagenome | isolation source: seawater | place: Indian Ocean: Red Sea | collected 2010
CAATGAAGGCATGACCATGCTCAATGAAGGAATCGACCCTGCATTGATTGAAAAACTATCCTGAGAAGCAGGCTACCCAGTTGGACCGCTGGCTATTTTGGATGAGATAAATATTAATCTAGCCTCGCATATAAATAAACAGATCAAAAAATATTCCGACTCTGCCCAAGACTCCTCCCTTATGCCATGGGAAAAAGTGATTGATGTTATGGTATCAAAGCTTAAAAGAACTGGTCGCTCTAGTGGCTCAGGTTTCTATGAGTATCCAGAAAATAAAAAAAAATATCTTTGGCCTGACCTCTGTGATTATTTCCCGCTATCAGTCTCTAATATTCAAAAAAAAGATGCCATTGATAGATTTTATTTTGCTCAGGCTTTAGAAACAATACGATGCTTTGAAGAGGGTATTATTTCTTCTACTGCTGACGCAAATACAGGAAGTATTTTGGGGTGGGGATTCCCTAGAGAAACTGGTGGAATTTTAAATTTTGTCAATGATTATGGTATTGCAGAGTTCAAAAAGCGAGCAGATGAATTAGAAAAGAATTATGGAAAAAGATTTAAATCTCCAATATTACTTAATAAGATGGCAGCTTCAGGAAGTATTTTCTAAGTAGAGCATACACTATATGCTTAATGAATCTTTAATCAAAAAAAAGTTTCCGCCTGTAATCTTTAATATTGACAGTGAACGTGTAAGATTATTTTCCAAAGCAACAGGAGAAACAAATCCCGTATATTTTAATAAAAGGATTGCAAAATCAAAGGGTTACGCTTCCCTACTAACACCACCTACATTCTTAACAGTTGTTGCAAATGAAGTAAACTATCCATTCAAATATATCAGTGACATAGGTATAGATTTAAACAGAATACTCCACGCAGGTCAAACCTATAGATATCACCATCTAATTTACGCGGGAGATACAATTACCATGGAGAGCCAGATTATTGATATATACACAAAAAAAAATAGAACATTGCAATTTTTGGAATTCAAATCACTCTATACTAACCAAAATCACCAACTAGTATCCGAATCAAACTCTACATTAGTTGCTCGTTTTTAGCATGGTATCTTTTGACATAAATAAAATCAAAGTAGGTGACTCTTTACCTGAGCTCACTATAAAACCTATTACACAATCAACACTTTCAAAATATGCTGAAGCTTCTGGTGATCACAATCCAATTCACTTGGATTTTGAATTTGCACAAAAAGCAGGTCTATCAAATGTCATTGCTCATGGAATGCTTATAATGAGCTACCTTGCACAAACAATCACAAACCACATAGACCAATGCAATATCAAAGAATATGGAGTAAAATTTTCATCTATGACAAAAATTGGTGATTCACTAACCTGTAGTGGATTAGTAACACAAGTAAGCCAGCTTGATTCAGAAAGACAATTAAAGTTAAAATTGTTAGTTTCTAATCAACATAATGATGAAAAATTAGTGGGCTATGCAAATATAGTATCTTATTGAAAAATAATAAATTAATAAAAAATAACCGCCTGATAGAACACACTGGTGTTCAGTTCCCAATAATATGCGGAGCAATGTATCCCTGCTCAAACCCTGAGCTTGTAGCTGCAGCTTCAAATGGTGGAGGTATGGCAATTCTTCAACCTGTAAGTCTTACTTTTGTACATGGTTATGAACTTCGAGAGGGAATAAAATACATCCGATCTATGACAGATAAGCCAATTGGTTTTAATGCACTTATAGAAAAAGGAAGTAAAAAATATATAGATCGAATGTCAGACTGGGTCGATATAGCGCTAGATGAAGGAATACGATTTTTTATCACATCACTTGGAAAACCAGATTGGGTATGCCAAAGAGTTCATGAGGTTGGAGGATACGTATATCATGACATAACAAATCGTGACTGGGCAAAAAAGGGTATCGACTGCGGAGTGGATGGTCTCGTTTGTGTAAATAATCGAGCGGGCGGACATCTAGGATCAAAATCAATGGAAATTATGTACGAAGAATTAAATGATCTGGGCCTGCCATTAATTTGTGCTGGAGGAGTAGGAAGCTCAGATGAATTAGGTAATGTAATGAAAATTGGGTATGATGGTGTACAAATGGGAACAAGGTTTATTGCAACAATAGAGTGTAATACCCCGGAGGATTATAAAAATGCAATAGTATCAGCAAGTGAAGATGATATAGCTACAACCACTCGCCTTACGGGCGTACCAATTTCGGTAATTAAATCAACTGACCATAAACCTGAAAATTCATGGCTTATACAGAAATTGCTTAAAAGTAGATTTAAACATTTCACAAGGAGTTTGCTCAATCTAAATTCATTGATACGATTAAAATATCTTCTGAATAAAAGTAATACAAAAGATAATCAAAAAAAGAAAAAGTTTTATTCTGCAGGAAAAAGTGTACACACAGTTAAATCTATTGAATCAGCAACAATTATAATGCGCCGACTTGGTGAGTCATTAAATCAAGAAAAAGTATAACCAAAGATTATATGTATGGAGAATAGAAAGAGTGTTAAAATTGGCTGTGCCTCCGCATTCTGGGGAGACACCTCAACAGCCGCAAAACAGCTTGCTGAAAAAGGAGACTTGGATTACTTAGTCTTTGATTTTCTCGCAGAAGTAACTATGTCCATATTAGCACGATCAAAATTAAAAGATCCGCAAATGGGATATGCTACAGACTTTATAATGCAATTAGCACCATTACTTAAACTCATAAAAGAAAAAAATATAAAAGTGATCTCAAATGCTGGAGGAATCAATCCAGCAGCATGTAAAGCAGCTTTACAAAAATCCGTGGATGAGGCTGGCATCGATTTAACCATTGCCACTGTAACAGGAGATGATATTACTCATAAATTAGATGAACTGAAAAAAGCAAGGGTAACAGAAATAGAAAACAATATGCCCATACCAGAATCCTGTTTAAGTATTAATGCATATTTAGGTGCACCAGGAATTGTTAAGGGCCTTGAAGAAAATGCTGATATAATAATTACAGGAAGGTGCGTAGATAGTGCCCTAGCATTGGCACCATTGATGTATGAATTTGGATGGAATGAAAATCAATATGATCTACTTGCTAGTGGAAGCTTGGCTGGACATATTATAGAATGTGGTGCGCAATGTACTGGTGGTAATTTTACAGATTGGAAAGATGTAAAAGGGTTTCACAATATGGGGTTCCCAATTGTAGAAGTGCAAAAAAATGGTGACTTTATCGTTTCCAAACCAAATAATACAGGCGGGATGGTGACATTCGGGACTGTTGCTGAACAATTGTTGTATGAGATTGGAAATCCCGCTGAATACTTGCTTCCAGATGTTGTCTGCGATTTCACTAATGTTGTTATTAAAGAGATTGGCAAAGATAAAGTCATGGTTAGTGGAGCCTCGGGCTATGCACCGACCAACCAATATAAAGTTTCGGCTACCTATATGGATGGCTATCGTGTTGCTGGGACACTAGTAATAGGTGGAAAAGATGCCAAAGAAAAGGGCACCCTGATTGCGAATGCAATAATTGATAAAGTTAGTCATATTTTGGTTAATAATAATCTTGAACCATTCAAACAGATTTCTTTTGACCTTCTTGGTACAGATTCAATCTATGGTCCTGATAATTCAAATAATGACTCCAGAGAAATAGTACTCCGATTAATGGCAACCCATGTAGACAAGTCTGCCCTAGTATTTCTATCACGCGAAATGGCTCAAGCAGTAACAGGTATGCCTGCAGGCGTTATAAACTATCTTGGTGGGCGCCCACCTGTTTCACCATCAATACATCTATTTTCATTTTTGATGGAAAAAGATCAATTGAGAATAGAAATGCATTTAAATAACAAAACTACACCTATTCATATTGCTAACTCATCCTCTTATGTGAAAAAACAAGATAATTTGAGATCAAGCTTCGATGCAATAAAGAATGATGGTATAACTACAACCGTTCCTCTTTCCAAGTTAGCATTTGCCAGAAGTGGAGACAAAGGCGATAACGCTAATATTGGTGTTATAGCACGTAGACCAGAATTTCTTCCGTATATTCAAACTGCTTTATCTTCTAAAGCAGTTGCTGAATATTTTTCTCATATACTTGAAGGTGAGGTAATGAGCTGGGAAGTCCCTGGAATAAATGGAATTAATTTTTTATTAAAAAATTCACTCGGTGGAGGTGGTATGGCCAGTCTAAATATTGACCCTCAGGGCAAGGCTTATGCACAACAATTACTTGAATATAAAATCCCAATTGATGAAGAATTAATCAACAAATTTGGAATTAAATAAAATAAATCTGGTACAGGATTTTGATCTCTATTATAAAAAATGAAAATCTTGGATAAGAAAAAGATGAATTTTTATTTATTTAAATAAGTAAGGTATAATTATGGAAGATTTAAAAGGTTTGCAATATTGTCAAACAGAATATCATGATAGTTGGTTAACTATTTTTCTGAATAATAAAAATAAAAAAAATGCCCTGTCATCCAAGTTGATCGATGAAATGATTAATCTACTTAATAGTACACATAATAATAGTAAGGTCAGAGGAATTATAATTAGGGGTAAGAATAATATATTCTGCTCTGGAGCAGACCTAGATGAATTACATCAAATAGCATATAAAAAAGAAAACGTGAAAAAATTGACAATTGATATGAGTATGAATATTGGACGATTACTCAAAGCTATAAATGAAGCACCTCAGATCACAGTTTCTGTTGTTGATGGTCCATGTATTGCTGGTGGATTCGGTATGGCATGCGCAGCAGACATACTTGTAACTATGAATAGTTCAATTTTTAGACTTTCCGAAACTAAACTAGGACTAACTCCCTCTCAGATTGCTCCATATATACTTAGTCGCATGAATTTTTCTAAGGCTCGTATGTTAATGCTCTTGGGTGATACAATTGATGGTGAAAAAGCATACGAAATGAAAATAGCAGATTATCTAGCGAGATCAGTAACAGAATTAAATACAATTATTGATAAGATTAAATCAAAGGTTTATCTATGCTCTCCAAATGCTATTTCTAAAACAAAGAATAATCTTAGTTTAGAACATTATATTGATATTCAAAAAGCATCAGAATTGTTTTATGACTGTATAAATCATAATGAAGGTGAAGAAGGTTTAAAATCATATTTTGAAAAAAGAAATCCATTCTGGAACATAGAAAAAAAAGAAAAAGACCACTAATGATTCAGAATCCAGTCTCACATAATTATAAAGCATTAGTAGTCGATAAAAATAGTAACGATGTCACAATAAATATTGAAGAAAAATCTACTATAGAGCTGCCTAAAGGGGATCTACTTATAAAGGTTAAGTATTCTTCATTGAACTATAAGGATGCTCTATCTGCCTCATGTGCCCCTGGCATCACAAAGCAATATCCTCATACACCTGGAATAGATGCTGCAGGTATTATTGAAGAATCTAATAATGATCAGTTTCCAATTGGCCTTCCAGTTATAGTAACTGGCTTTGACTTAGGAATGAACACCAGTGGTGGTTTTTCAGAGTACATAAGAGTACCAAGTAATTGGGCACTGAAATGTCCTGATGGTATGACAGCAAAAGAGTCTATGATGATTGGTACTGCAGGCCTAACCGCAGGCCTTTGCGTTAATGCGATAGCTGAAACTATAAAAATAAAAGATTCAAAAATTATTGTTAGTGGCGCAACTGGTGGTGTAGGATGTTTAAGTATCAAATTATTATCACACCTAGGAGCAAAGGTTACTGCGCTTACAGGTAAGATGAATAAAAAAGATTTTTTATATGATCTTGGTGCAACAAAAGTCATAGACAGAATGGAATTTGTTGATTCTACTAGATTACCTCTCAATAAAAAAGAATATCATGGAGCTGTCGACGTTGTAGGTGGAAAAATACTTTCAAGTATTATTGCAAGATTAGACTATGGCGGTAAAGTTGCAGTATGTGGTAATGTAGGTGGCCCAGAGTTTAATACTACAGTATTCCCTTTTATTCTCAGATCTAATTCTCTTATTGGTATAGATTCTGCAGAGTGCCCAGTTAATAAGAAAAAAATAATATGGGAAAATTTTGCTAATAAGTGGAGATTAAACTCTCTTGAAAAAATAACCAAAAAAGTTGGCCTGCAGGATTTAATACCCGAAATACAGAAAATTCTTCTAGGAAAACAGGCTGGTCGAGTTTTGATAAAACTTTAGTATTAAACCAATAACCATGTTTGAAATATTTGATATAATTGATAAAAATGTTTTACTTTGGGTGCATAAGAATCATTTCCCCATATTTGATCAATTAATGCCCTTTATCACAGACTCAGATAATTGGATTATACCAATTATTTTGTTAATTATTGGTCTTGGATTTGGTGGAGGGAAAAGAGGTAAGATTGCCCTGGCTTTATTGATTATATCCTTATCCTTTAATGATTATATATGTGCACAAATTTTAAAACCTTTATTTGGTAGGATTCGACCTTCTCACATTTTTTTAGATGGATTGAATTTATTGGTCTCAAAGGGTGGAAAATGGAGTATGCCCTCCAACCACGCGTCCAATATATTTACTCTAACAGTAATCCTATCCTATTTTTATAGTAGAGTAAAATTACCACTATATTTTTTGGCAGTATTAATTGCACTCTCTAGAGTATATGTTGGGGTACATTACCCTGGCGATGTAATCGTTGGGAGTGTATTTGGCTATTCAGTCGGATGGCTAGTAATAACTTTTTGGGTTATTATTAAAATGAGAGAATTAAAAAGAAGAAAAACATGGGTCTGGTATGAAAGTGACCCTCCAATTTTTAAAAATTAATTTGGCAACTTGTCTTTAGGAGGCTTTACACCAAATGCGGAAAAGCCTTCATCTCTGTTAGGCATTTTTATTTCACCATTTTTCGCTTCAAATTTTTTTATATTATCATTCAAAGCTGCCAAGTAGGCTTTCGCATGTTGGGGCGCCATAATAATTCTAGAATGGACCTTGGCTTTAGGAACGCCAGGAAGTATTCTAGTAAAATCCATTACAAACTCAGCAGGAGAGTGTGTAACCACAACAAAATTTGCGTATTCTCCTGAACTTATTTTTTCATCCAGCTCAATATTTATTTGCTGAACATTTTTCTTTTCTTCATTCACGATATGTTAAGACCCCTTATTTGAACTAAAATCTCTTTCATTAAACTCTTCCCAGTCATCATTAATTCCATCAAATTGAGTGTAGTCTTTTATCCCTTCATTCTCTTCAACATTCTTCGGATGTAGTTCATTCTCATAGATGTTAAAAAGATCTTTTTTCTTTTCAAATTCACTGGGATCAACTTCTTCTTCTTTCGTTTGATCAAGATCTTCAACATCATCACTATATATTTCTTGATCGAAGAAGTCCAAATTTTCAACTATGCCATTTGCCATAAGAAATTCTAGAAAATCAAGATATTTCCTATCTTTTAAGTCAACTGAACATGTCGGACATTTAAACGACTCTTTAAGATCAATTTCTTCTATTGTATTTTCACAAACTGGACAGATTAAACCTTCAAGCATTTATTTTTCTCTTTAAAATCGGCGGATAATATAATTTACACTTTCCCTGCTAGCAACAGTTTTACTTATATTAGAAAAAATTTAATTTGATAAACCTAAAAATTTTTCAATAATAGAATAATTTTCTTCAATAAAACCTTCCTTATTAGGCTTAATGGTAACAGTATATAACCGATCAGATATTGGTGACTTAAAACCCATTTTAATTGGAATATTTAATTTTAAACTTAGAATTGATAAAGTTTGGTCATAAGAATTGGTTAGATCTACTAATGCATTATAATTATTATTCTTTATTTTTTTTATTATGTTAGTTGTTTTTATTACGCCAAAATAGTTCACATCATCATCATCATAAGTAATAATCTGCTCACTAGGAATTTCTTTATAGTAAAACAATCCTCTATTATTAACAACATATCTAATTTGATAGTTTTTTTTATTGCTATTTTTTTTTATTAAATGTGCGACTACTTGCGCTTGTTTTCGTTGATATGGAAGAAAAAATAAAATATTTTTTACACCTTTACCTTTCGATCCTATCTTGACCAACGGAGATTCCTCCGGTTTTTTATAAAATAAAAAATGAATTAATAATAGTATCTTTATTCTAATTGAGATTTTCATATCAGAATATAATGCAACGATTTAATGACAAAAACAATCTCTACGTATAATTCATATAATGATTCCTTTATAAATTATAGATATTTATTCTAGGAAAAAATTAATGTCATTAAATAAAAAGCTGTTTTGGGGTGGACTTGGATGGGTGTTTGCAGGACCTATAGGTGCAATTCTAGGATATACCTATGCCTCAATCAATCAACAGAATCAATCCTGGAATCAACAATCCAATCATTCCTCATATAGAATAAAGACAAAACCTGGAGATTTTGTTATATCTGTAATGGTACTACTCGCAAAAGTAATGAAAGCAGATGGTAAACTACTTAAATCTGAACTTGATTATGTTAAAACATTCTTAAAACAACAGTTTGGGGTTGAACAAACTAGAGAATTAATGAGTGTATTTAAGGATATTCTTGAGCAAGATTATCCATTAAGAGATGTTTGTCGCCAAATCCAAAAATCAATGGACCATCCTAGCAGGCTTGAATTAATCCATATTTTATACGGATTATCTGCTTCGGATGGAGATATCCATCCAAAAGAAGTGATAGTAATAAAGTCTATTGCAAATTATCTGAATATAAGTAATAGAGATTATGAATCTATAAGAGCGACCTTTGCAAATGATAGAGATGCCCCATATCGCATACTTGAAGTTTCACAAAATGCATCTGATAATGAAATAAAGAGATCTTACAGAAAAATGGCAAATAAATATCATCCTGATAAAGTTTCTCACTTAGGCGAAGAAATGCAAAAATTAGCAAAAGAAAAATTTCAAGCTGTAAATGATGCATACCAGCAGATAAAAAAAGAGCGCAACATATCATGAAAAAAGAAAGTCCTGGACAATATCCATATACACGTGGTCTGTATAAGGATATGTATAAAAATAAAACATGGACTATGCGCCAATATGCTGGTTTTACCACCTCAGAAGATTCAAATAAACGTTTCATTAAACTTTTAGAAGAAGGCGTCACAGGTCTTTCTGTAGCATTTGATTTACCCACACAGATTGGGTATGACTCTGACCATCCAATGGCAATGGGTGAGGTTGGAAAAGTTGGGGTTCCTATTTCTATCTTAGATAACATGGAAAGCCTTTTTCAAAATATACCTCTTGAGAAAGTTTCAACTTCTATGACAATAAATGCAACTGCACCAATTTTACTTGCATTATACATTGTAACTGCAGAAAGAAAAGGAACTCCAGCAAAGAAGCTTAATGGCACTATTCAAAATGATATTTTAAAAGAATACTCTGCTCGAGGTACATATATTTTCCCCCCTAAGCCCTCAATCAAATTAGTAACAGATATTATGGAGTTTTGCGATAGCCATGTTCCAAATTTCAATACAATTTCAGTTTCTGGTTATCACATACGTGAGGCCGGCAGTACAGCACAACAAGAACTAGCATTCACTTTTTCTAATGCAATTGCCTATGTTGAATCTGCAATAAATGTAGGTCTAGACCCGAATGATTTTGGTACTAGAATATCATTTTTTTTCAATTCACATAATGGATTTCTTGAAGAAATAGCAAAATTTAGAGCTGCGCGTAAATTATGGGCTACAATCATGAAAAATCGATTTTCTGTAACTAATGAAAAGGCATTATTTTGTAGATTTCACACTCAAACTGGGGGCTCTACTCTAACCGCTAATCAAATAGATAACAATATCATTAGAACCACTATTCAAGCCCTATCTGCCACATTAGGTGGAACCCAATCCTTGCATACAAATAGTAAAGATGAGGCCCTTGCTCTACCATCAGAAAAGTCTGCTAAGCTTGCACTACGTACACAACAAATTATAGCCTTAGAAAGTGGAATCACTCAATATCCAGATCCCTTTGGTGGCAGTTATTTGATTGAGGAAATGACTGAACGATTTTTTGATGATGCAATGAAACTAATTAAAGAAATAGATAATATTGGCGGAGCAGTTGCGGCAATTGATAATGGTTTTATTGAAAACCAGATTACTAGAAGCGCATATCAATATCAAAAAGATATAGATGGAAATAAAAAATTAGTAGTAGGCGTAAACACTTATAAAGAAGACAAAGATCAAGAAAATATATTACATAGCGTTAATTCAGAAAAAGTAGAATACCAAATTGAGAATCTAAAAACGCTAAAAAGAGCACGTAATAATGAAAGAGTTGAAAATTGTCTTAAAAATCTAAAAGAAGCAGCACAAGAGAATAATAATATAATGCCTTATATTATTAAATCAGTTGAGAGTAGTTGCTCTGTAGGTGAAATAGCAAATACATTGCGACTAGTTTTTGGAGAACATCAATAATCAAGGTTGTTCAGTTTGAAAAAAATTTATTCCGTTATATCAGCTATTTTTAATCCTTTAATGGTTGCTGTAATAAGTTTTGGTCTTATTATATATGATGATATAATACTTCCATTAGATCATTTACTTTTCTTAATTGCTGTTATATTTACGACACTCCTTCCCTTCATCACTATAATATATTTTAAAAAAACTGGAAAAATTATAACTCTTAATACTCCAATTCGTAAGGAGCGTGTTGAGTTACTTGCGATTTCAGCTATATATAATGCATTCGGATTTATTTTATTTGTAACACTTGGGGCTTCACCCATTTTAAAAGGTTTGATGTTTTGCTATGCAATTAATACCGCTATTGTTTGGCAGATAACACGGTATTGGAAAATTTCAATTCACATGATAGGTATTGGAGGTCCAATCGTTGCACTGTGGATATATGGATTTAATTATCCTTTAACAATGCTAACAATTATTATAGTAGTCTCTATATCTAGAATTGCATTAAATGCCCACACTCCAACACAGGTAATTGCAGGAACTGCTCTAGCAATGATTTTAGCTTACTTTGAATTAACTTATTTATTTCTTTAAAGATGATTTTTACTAACCTAATCACAACTAACCTAAAAACAAAAGAATTGGGGAAAGATATAGAGTATTATCAACGCCTAAAATCAACAAATCTGGAATCCTGGGAATTAATTAATGACAATATAGCAACCCACGGTATGATTGTCATAACAGACAATCAAACTAATGGTAAAGGTAGGAATGGAAACACTTGGTTTATGAGCCCAAGTAAGGGTCTTACAATGTCATTAATATTAATTAAACAAATGAAAATTAAAGATGCCGCATTAATACCCTTAGCGGCTGGAGTAGCTATGGCAAGAACATTAAAAAATCGTGGTGTAAAACCAGAACTTAAATGGCCGAATGATATTTTAATTGAAGGGAAAAAATGTGGAGGAATTCTGTGCGAGACCAGAGTCGCTGGTGAATTTGTAAATACAATGGTTCTTGGGGTTGGACTGAATGTAAATGAAAGAGAAAATGATTTTCCAGATGAAATTAGAGATCACGTAAGTTCTATTTTTATCAATACAGGTTTTTCTAATCAAAGAGAATTAATCTGTGCAATTTTTACAACCTACTTTGAACGACTACTAAATGATTTAACTTCTACAAATAGATTTTGGAATGAATACTGTTCGCATATAGAAAAAGAAGTATCATTTAATTTTAATCAGAAGAACCATACTGGTATTTTTAAAGGTGTAAATGATCAAGGAAAAGCGATTATTGATATTAGTGGAGAGATTAAAAAATTTACATCTATTGAACTCATTGATTTTTAAAAAAATAATAACATTTTTTGTTCTTCTAGAATTGCAATACAAAAATAAAGTAAGTTATAATTGACCAACTATTTATTATGATCGTAAATATTGAAAATGAACTTAGTTCATTAAAAAATGAACTAAAAAACCATAAGCTTTACAGCTCTTTGGAGTCATTAGACGATATTAGAATTTTCATGGAAAATCATGTTTTTGCTGTTTGGGATTTTATGTCTATCCTTAAAGCGCTTCAAAATAAACTAACGAATACATCAGTACCTTGGCTTCCAAACAAAAATTCTACTATTGCTAGATTCATAAATGAAATAGTCCATGGTGAAGAAAGTGATATTAATGAAATCGATGAACCAAAAAGTCATTTTGAAATGTATCTTGATGCAATGACCCAAATCAAAGCTAATAAAGAAAATATTTATCTTTTAATTAACTCAGTCAAATCAGTAAG
>MDTE01113290.1_pt1 | contig 12322 bp, 28 predicted proteins | sample 811231 | NCBI WGS metagenome assembly MDTE01 (sample SAMN05326651, study PRJNA326480) | marine metagenome | isolation source: seawater | place: Indian Ocean: Red Sea | collected 2010
AAATAAAAAATGTTAGAAGAACTCCATTTTACGATTATCGAAATATTATTCAAAGATGGATAAATAAATTTGGTGAGAAATTAAGAATAAAATGGATTAAAAACTTACAGATAAAAAACAAGAAACGTATTTGCTCAGTTCAGTTTATTATAAATATGTTTGACGTTTCTGAAGAAATAAGTTATAATGATAAAAGTATTGATTGGTTTCTTGATCATGATATTTATGATTTCTTGAACCTACCTAAAACGTTTGAGGTGTAAAATGCCAGCTTATGATTACAAGTGCAAAAGTTGTGAAAATATATTTGAACAATTTAGAACTATCGCAAAAAGAAATGAACCAAGTGAATGTCCAGAATGTGGATCAATAGAAGTTGAAATGTCTTTCGGAAATAGTTCCTTAAAAATTGGAGACCCAGTTCATTTGGGTTTGAAAAAAGTTGATGATGGATTCAAGGAAGTTTTGAAACATATTAAGAAAAACCACCCCCATGGTAAAATGAAATTAAGATAAACTAATGCCCAAAAAAGCAAAAACAACAATAAAAACAAAAACAACTCCCAGAGAGAAACCAAAAATGGATTTACGATTGTCTGATATTCAACCTAAAACTGAAAAGCAACAAATAACCTTTGAGCAATATCATAAAGGTAAGAATTTTTGCCTTCACGGTATGGCAGGTACTGGTAAAACGTTCATGGCAATGTATCTTTCACTGAACGAAATTCTATCAGGTAATTCGAAAGCAAGAAGAATCATAATCATTCGTTCCGTAGTTCCAACAAGAGATATCGGATTTCTTCCAGGAAATATAGAAGAAAAAACAAATGTATATGAAATGCCATATAGCAATATCTGTACAGAACTTTTCATAAACAAGAATTCTTATGAGGATTTGAAAGATTCAGGTAAAGTTGAATTTTCAACTACTTCCTTTGTTAGAGGTTTGACCTTTGAGAATGCTATTGTTATTGTTGATGAATGTCAGAATATGACTTTCCACGAATTGGATTCCATTATCACAAGGTCTGGAAATAATTGTAGACTACTTTTCTGTGGCGATTTTAATCAATCCGATTTAGGAAGGAAGTCTGGAATAACTGAATTCATGGACATTCTCTACAAGATGAAGTCTTTTTGTATGATTGAGTTTGACCAAAATGATATTGTAAGGTCTGGGTTGGTGAGAGAATATATCCTTGCTAAAAATGATTTACCAGACGAATACACTGAGTTTTGGAGAGACAACATAGAACACTACGAACAAAAGATTCAAGAAGAAGAAAATTCAGAAGGTTTTTTAGATAAGATAAAATTATTTTAAAATGGAAAGAATTTACAAAGTTAAAAAATCATTAGAGTTTCTAGCTAAAGTTTTAGTAGATGCTGGAGTTTTTATAATTGATTTAATAAAATGGATTCTTTTAGTTGTTCTTATAGTTGGTTGGACATTTTGTGTGTTTGTAACAATATCCACAATGAGATTTTTAGAAAAAAAGTTGACAATCGTTAAAAAATAGTATATAATTTGAATATGAATTATTTAGAATCCCTATTTGAAGATTTGGATTACAGGGAGATATCTGTTAAAAACTTCGAAGTTGAACCAGTAACAATCCAATTTGTTAGAAATTTTGTCGAGAAATGGCACTATTCTTCAAATGTAAATGGTCTTAGAGTTTCAAATGTTTTCGGTCTTTTCTACAATAATAATTTAATAGGTTCTATAATATATGGCCCTTTAGGTATGGCTAACACTTGGAAAAAGTATGCTGAAAATGAAGAAGATGTTATTGAATTAAGAAGACTTTGTTGTATTGATAACACTCCAAAAAATACGGAGAGTTATTTTATTGGAAGTACTTTAAGATGGTTAAAGAAAAATACATCATATAAAACTGTAGTGTCTTACGCTGACACATTCCACGGACATGAAGGTACGATTTACAAAGCTTCAAATTTTAAACATTGTGGTATGACATCAAAAGGTCGTGTCATAGAATATGATGGTAGAATTTATCATGACAAATGTATACGAACTTACTATATAGATAAGAATGGTAATAAAGAACTCAAACCTTTCGCTAAAAAAGTTAAAAATTCTTTAGAAAACGGCGAAGCTAAATATATTAAGACTACAGGGAAACATATATATGTTTATTCTTTGAAATAGAGTTGACATTCCCTAAAATATAGTGTATAATTATAATATGAAGATATTTAACCACCAGAATGTGGATTTAGGGTACTCAGATCTTGAATCTATAACAAACACAGACGGAAAAAGACAATATTTAACCCCAGAAGGTAATTCTTACCCCTCAATCACTACAATTTTATCATCAAAAGGTAATCCAGCAATTGAAGCATGGAAAAAAAGAGTTGGTGAAGAGGAAGCTGAGAGAATATCAAGAGTTGCTAGGACAATTGGTAACGCATTACACGATAATTCTGAAAAATACCTTAAAAATGAGATGACAAAAGACGATTTTTCCAATTTATCCAATATGGACAAGTGGATGTTCAAGAGTTTTAGGAATCTTCTGGATAGAATCGACAATGTTATCGCTTTAGAGACAGCTTTATACTCAGATAACTTGAAAATTGCTGGAAGAGTTGACTGTATTGCTGAATTTGACGGTGTTCCTGCGATAATTGACTTCAAAAATGCTAAAAAACCAAAAAAAGAAGAGTGGATCGAAGATTATTTCTTACAAGCTACGTTCTATTCTTACGCATTTTATGAAAGAACTGGTAGATTAATAGAAAATATAAGAATCCTTGTGTGTGTCAGAGATGGTCAAATACAGGTGTTTGAGAAAAATGTTAAGGATTACATCAAAAAACTTGACAATCGTATTAAAGAGTACTATAATCAATCCTAAAGGTGTATTATGAGTTTATTTGCAGAACATGAGTTTGAAAATTACGTAGAACCTAAACCTAAAGAAGATATTAAACCATCTCAAGATGATTTGGAACATGGAGCAAAGCTTTACATAGATTATTTTTCAGATGTTGAGAATATAGAAAAACATTCTAAAAAAGTTAAATTAAAAAGAATGGGGATGAGGAAAAATGAATTAGGTAACGCTATACAAGATGAGAGTCTTACTTATCAAGGTGATTTTTTTGATGATTATAATATCCATCCAAAGGATATGGTTTTTGATATTTCATGTATTCATGATGTTACTGAGAATAAAGAGAATGATAAAAGAAGTTTTAAGTATCATGTTGAGGATTTTAACAGGGGTTTAGATATCGTATCTTCACATACTAATAAAGATAGTGTGCCAGGCAAAACTTTAAAATGGATCGTTGAAGAAAAAACTACTGGTAAAATTGTTGGATTTATTCGATTCGCATCACCTCTAATGAATTCTAAGCCAAGAAACTTGAGACTCGGTAAATCCCCAGAAATGGTTTCTTTCAACAAACACGCTATAATGGGTTTTGTTATAGTCCCAGTTCAACCGTTCGGGTATAATTATGCAGGTGGTAAACTTTTAACTCTTTTATGTTGTTCTCATTATGCTAGAGAATTTTTAAACAAAAAATATGAAGGTTGTAACATATGCAGTTTTGAAACAACTTCTCTTTATGGTAGTGCTAAGGCTCAATCACAGTATGATGGTATGAAACCTTTTATCAAGTATTATGGTTTAACAGAATCAAAAATGCCACCGTTCTTACCCGATGAAACCTTTAACTATTATTATAATAACATTTTTCTTGAAGGTTTTGAGAAAGACCCTGTTGATAAAAAAAGTTCCAATAGACTTTTGAAAAGAAATAATTATGTTATAAGTTATATAAAGAAAAATCTAGAAGATGAAAAACTGAAAAATGAGTTTATCTCTTCAATTAATAAAGCTATTTCTATGACACAAAAGAAAAGGTTTTATATAAGTGACTATGGTTTCGAAAACTCCAGAGAAGTTATTCTAGGAGAACAAACAGAATTGATACCAAGTAAACAAAACTATCACAAATTTGAATTAGATTATATGATTGATTGGTGGAAAAATAAAGCTACCAATAGATATGAAAAATTGAAAAAAGAAGGCCGACTTAGGCACGAACTTGAACTTTGGAATAGTGACGAAATTAACTTCGACATTATAAGATGATAAATAAAGGTGATAAAATGCGACAAAACAAAACCCTTCAAGAAAACATGGAAGACTTCTTCCAAGAGATTGAAAACCGAGTATACCAACATGACATTGGGTGGTTGGAAGCTATTCTAGAATACTGTGAAGATACAGGATTAGAACCAGATAGGGTATCTAAATTAGTATCCCCAAACCTAAAAAGTAAATTGGAAATGGAAGCAAAGAGTTTAAACTTTATTAAAAAGAGTTCTAAACTTCCTGTATGATTGAACAAAACAAGTATCGAAACCTTGAAAAATATTTCAAACTCTACCATTCGTTGAGATTACACTTTACTACGAACTATTGTTTTTTTAAGTATAGAGGTAAGACGAGAAAGTTTGGAGATATTGACCAGAAAAGAGGAAAGAACTTCATATTCAGGCTTGAGAAAAAGTATGGTGATGAGTTCGCAAACTTCCTTGTATGTATGTTCACACACTATGAGAAAAACAATTTTAGATTAGACCAATTTATTGGAGTTGAGAATGATAAGATATACAGTCAATGGAGATCAAGGTTAGGTTCTTTGCCGTATCATTTCGAACAAGATTTAAATTTTTTAAAAGATTTGGATGTTTCGTTTAATGATATGTTCAAGTGTTCTGTTATCAAGAATGGTGTTAAGTCTAAATCACACCCATTGATTCTGAAACACTACATCAAAGATGACATCTGTTTAGAGACTTTGATTATAATTGATATTGTCTTAGGTTATTTCCAACACTGGGATAAGAGTATGGAAAATGATTTTATGTGGAAAGAATTACACTTCAAGATAAAGAAGTATAAGCCATTCCTTTCTATATCAAAAGAGAAGTATAAAAAAATATTAAAAAAAGTTTTTGTTTAGTATTGACAAATTACAAATGATGTGTTATTATATAAGTAACACGATTTCTAAGGAGAAATAAAATTATGAGTTTTGCAAGTTTAAAGAAAAAAAGAAAAAGTAACTTTGACAAATTGAAATCGCAACTTGAAACGATTTCAACAAAAGGTGGAAATACCGAAGAAGAGTATTGGAAACCTGTCTTTGACCAAGATGCCGGAATTGGTTCGGCCGTGATTCGATTCCTACCATCAAAAGATAGTGATGAGCTTCCTTGGGTAAAAGTTTTCTCTCACTACTTTCAAGGGCCCGGCGGATGGTATATTGAAAAGTCCTTAACTACTATTGGACAAAAAGACCCAGTGTATGAGTTCAATGGGACTCTATACAACTCTGGTGATGAAGCACTAAAAGCACAAGGTAGAAAGCAGAAGAGGAATGTCTCCTATTATGCAAACATCTATGTTGTAAAAGACCCAGCTAATCCTCAGAATGAAGGTAAAGTTTTCTTGTATAAGTTTGGTACAACAATCTTTAACAAGATTACAGAAGCAATCTCACCTAAGTTTGAGGATGAGGAAGCAATTGACCCATTTGATTTGTGGTCTGGTGCTAATTTCAAGATTCGAATGAAAATGAAAGGTGACTATCTAAACTATGATGATTCTGCTTTCGATAGAACAACTGCTTTACATGATGATGAAGACTTCTTAGAAAAGGTTTACAATGAGATAAAACCTTTATCAAATTTCACTTCCGCTGAATCTTTTAAAACATATGACCAACTTAAAGCTAGACTTGATAAAGTTTTAGGTAGAGGACAAACAGTAACAAGAAATAATGACGCAACACAGGTAGTTGAAGTTGAAGATGTTCAAGTCTCTTCATCGTCGGAGTCGGTTGAAGAAGTAGTATCTGATCCAGATGACGCTTTGGCTTTATTCGAACAACTATCACAATAAAAACTCATAATGGGAGTGGGGTTTATCTCCACTCCTAAATACTATTATGAAACCTATATTACTATTAGAACGATATGTTGATCAAGATGAAACTGTAGTTTTACCTTTTGATATCTTAAATCAATATGTTGTAGAGGTTTTTTTAGATGACGATATTAGAACACCTGTAGAAAATGTTTATGTTCAAGGAAATAAACTTTATTTTAGAAAGTTCTATGATTTATATTCTTACCCAACCAAAGTTTGTATAAAATATATCACTAAGGATTTTTAATGGAGGATTCTAGACAAAATCTTTCAGAAGAAGTACAACAATTAGAAAAAGAACTGGTAGAATATATAGTTAAAAATATTGAAGATATTGATATTGATATCAATATCACAGAAACTAAAGTAACCAGTCAAGGTAAGTTTAAGAAATATATTGAGGAACATCCTAGGCTTCAGATAAAGTATGAGATACATTATTTAGATGAAAGTTTGAGTATAGACCCGATAGATAAAAAAATACTTTACAGAAACGATAAAATAGGTTACAATATAATAGAGATATCAAATATTCATTATATTAAATTGAGAATGTCAATCATAAGTAGAAAAAAATATTTTGAGATGATTGATAAGAAGAAAATGTTGAAGAAAATATTAAAGTAGGAGTTGATGTGCCGGTTAAAGTTAGTTATACTTACTGTGAATGGTCTGATAGGGAAGAAGTTAGAAAAAAAGTAAATAAGTGTAAACAAGATATCAAACCGAAAGAGAAACAAAATGACAAACAATAAAGTTGTTGATTTCTTAAAAAATAAACTTTTAAATGATTTCAATAATCATTTAAATTTAGAAAATAAGTTTATTGTCGAATTGGGTAAATTGGAAAGGTTAAAATTGACCAATACAAAACAATATAGAGATATGGTCAGAATTAAAACAACGCAAAGTTATTTTGTAGCTTATCTTTATAGAATAATAGAGTCATATGGTTCCGATGTTGAATGTTTAGTGCAAGATTTCTCCATAACTAGGAATAAAATAAAAGGTAAGATTCAATTATGGAAGAAGACTGATTTTAAAAATATAAGAAAAATGAGAAAAGATATAGGCGATAGTGGTGTAAATTTAATGAAAAATAGTGTAGAAGAAACTATTTCTAAAATAGATTTCTATTTAGAAAATCTAAAAAAACTTGTAAAGGATTTATAATGGAATTGAATTTAATTAGTCTTTTTGTTGTCGTATATTTGGCAATGTTAGCCAGTGATTTTACCTTTTTCTTATTTAATATTATAGTACAATATTATAGGATGAGAAGTTCTAAAAAACAAATGGATATTTTGAAGAAAAATTTAGAAGAGATTTACGGTAAAAGTAAAAATGATGGAGGGAAGAAATGATAACTAATTGTGAGACTTGTGGAGTTGAATTTCAGAATGGGGATTTCGTATTAGGTAGACAATATTATTCATGTTCCCGATGTAGGAAGTATAACAGAAAGACTAATGGTTATACACCATTTGAATTTCTTAGGTCATTAAAGGCTAAGATGAGAGATTCCAAATTGGTCAATCAAATTTGGGATAAGATACATCACAAAGTTTTAGATGTTTCTGGTGGTGAAGTTTTTGAACTTTCTTGTTATAGAGAAAAAGATTTTGACAAAATGATTTCTATTCAAAACAAAAATCTAGATTATTATAAAGAATTTAATAGTCATACAGAAAAAGTTAATGTAAAAGACCAGACATATTATTGGACGGTTTACTACAGATAAGGTTTGGGATGTCTGAAAAAGATGATGACATATATGTTTACGTTCATTTTTTAGATATGGGCCCTTCGAATTCACCTAGAGCGAATATGTTGATGATAGAACGAGAAGATATTATTGAAATGTTTGAACAATCCACCCATACTGAAACTATTGCTTATGAACTTTCGGAAATGGAACCTGATAAGTTTTTCCCAATGGATGGTGCATTAGATGAACAAGAATCTACATATATTTTATTTAAGGTGTAATTGATGGTTTTATTTTTAGGAAAAACTGACGTTGGAAAGTTATTTGTTGAATGTTCAGCTCCAATAGTTGGTTGTGAGGAATGTTTTGTATTAATTCATAAAGCAGATGGTGTTGCTGGAGAATCTGTAATTTTAGGTCAATATAGAAATTTGGCAGAAGTTAAAGAAGCTGCAAATAAATTTCTGGAAGAGGAGCTCCCTTTCTAATGGAAACTTTCATACAGTATTATATTTTAAATATTGTCATTTGGGGATTATTTCTCAGGTGGCAACTTTTTATAAAACAAGATATCAGAAATGATATGATTGAAAAATTAGAGATGACACCAGAAGATGTTGATACAGCATTGTTCAAAAATTGGATAGTCTTGACTTTATTCTGGTGGTTCACTATTATTATGGTTGTAGTTTACACAATCAAAATGAAATGGGATAGACAATAATGTTAAAAACTTGTTCAGAGTTGATGCAAAAAGCATATCAACTTAACTGGATAACTTCAAGAGATGGAAATATATCTGTTAGGAATCGAGATAGGGAACATTTCTGGATAACACCAAGTGGAATTCGAAAACCTATGCTTGATCCTGATATGTGGAAAAAGGTTTCTCTTTATAAAGATAGAAATAAGTTTGTTTGTTTAGAACATACCGCATTATCATCTAATCTCGAACCTTCTGGTGAAACTCCACTACATTACGGTATACAGAAAAATATATCTGGTGATTGTAGTAGAGTTGTTGTACATTTACACCCAACCTATACCGTAGCTGCGATGCATAGAGGTATAGAATTGGATAAACTTGTTTTACAGTTTCCAGAACTAGGTAGATATACGAAAGTTGGTAAATCTGTTCCAGACGTTCCACCAATATCTCAAGAATTGGCAGATAGATGTCATGAAAATCTTGGATTGAAAGATGACGGAACTATGGAGTATGATATTATAGGTATTAAAGGTCACGGTGTTGTTTCTATTGCAGAAGCCCCATGGCAAGCATTTGAACACATTGAAAGATTAGAACATATTTGTAAGATTGTATTAGTCAGTGGTATATGATATAATATTATTATGAGTTTAAAAAAAGTTAATTTTACAATTGAAGAAGTTTCAAAAGAGTTCGTTTACACATTTGTTCAAAAGTATCATTATTCACCAGTGTTTCCAGTGTTAACAAAACATTGGTTGGGTGTTTTCCTTGATGATGTTATGGTAGGAGCTGTTACTCTAGGATGGGGTACTCAACCAAAGGGTACTATTCGAAAAATGTTCCCTAATCATGAATTTGAATCCGGCGATTATTATGAGATTGGTAAAATGTGTATGTCCGACGATTTACCTAAAAATTCTGAATCACAAATGATTAAGAGTGTTGTCAATTGGTTGAAAACAAGAGATAGGAACCTAAATAAAGAACAAGACAGAAAACTTTTTCTTTACACTATGGCTGATGGTATAATGGGTAAAGTTGGATATGTTTATCAAGCATCCAATTTTTATTATGGTGGTAAGTATTGGACTGATGTTTATATGTCAGAAACAGGTGAGAAGATACATCCAAGAACAGCTAGTAAACTCTGTAAAGAGAATGCTGAATTTGTTGGTAAACCTAAAATATTCTGGTTGACTCCCGATTTTCTAAAATCAAAGAAAATGAAAAGAGTTAGAGGTAGAATGTTTAGATATATTTTTCCACTAACAAGGAAAGCGGAAAATATCTTATCTGAATATATGTGGAATAAAGACTACCCAAAGAATGGTGATCTTGAATGGCAAATACAATCTTGGAAAAAGAGTGCTAGTGGTAGATGTACATGGGAATCTGTTGATGAGAAGCCGAAGTTCTGTTACGATGAGATAGAACACAATAAAAAGAATGTTGAAAAATATAAGAGAAAAGTTTTTGATGAAACAGATTGGTCTAAAAGTAATGTTATGAAAACAGATTTACAAAGGTTTTTTAAATGAAAAAGAAGTTTCTAAAATTATTAGGTTTTTACATTGAAGTTGCTGGTTTTTTAGCAGCAGTAATATTTTTCTTATTGGCATTTCCAGTTATGATTTTTGTTAAGATGACTGGACAAACTATAGAAATGGAATGGTAAATATGGTTAATGATTTACAAAATTGTAAATGTGGTAGCAGTAACCTTGAAGTTGAATGGGAAGAGTTTGAAGAACAAACTGGTTATACATTCTCAATGCCATATTTAGAATATTATGTTGAATGTTATGATTGTGGTGCGACTGGAAAAAAAGCACTTTCATATGATTTAGCAGTTAGGAATTGGAATAAAGATTGTACGAATACAGAGTTGCAAACATAAGAGTAGTTGACGGTGATACTGTTGATGTTGATATTGACTTAGGGTTTGGTGTCTGGATGAAAAAACAGAGAATCAGACTTTATGGTATTGACACGCCAGAATCTAGAACTAAGGATAAGGTTGAAAAAGTTTTCGGACTTGCTGCTAAAAAAAGACTTGAGGAAATATTGTCAATGAGTGATGATATTGTTTTGAGAAGTGTGAAAGACATTAGAGGTAAATTTGGAAGAATCCTTGGAGATTTTGTTGTATACGATTTGGCAGGGACAAGTGGTGATCTTCTATGCGCTGAAGGACACGCTGTTAGATACTTAGGTCAAAGTAAAGAAGAAATCCGAGAAGAACATGAAAAGAACAGGCAGAAATTGATTTCAGAAGGTAAAGTTGTATTATAAATATTCTATATGAAACCTTCAACTTTTTTTAAAAAATTATCTGAAAAGATAAATGAATTAGACCCAGAAGAAAAAAAAGAAGTATTCTGTAAAAATAACTTAGAAATATTTAAAAGAATTTCGGAATATTGTAAAGAAGAAAAGAAAACTCTAGTTATAACAAAAAAAGAAGATATTAGGAGTTTCAATAGATTTTGTAGTAAATTTAAAATAAGCATGTATTACACTAGAAGAGGTTGGGCTATATTCTTAACAAACTTCAAAGGTTTAAGATTTACTAGAATCTATGATGATAGATATAGGTTTCTAAAAAGATTATATCCCAATTGTAGAGAATTGAAAGAACTTTTAAAAAAGAGAAATCAATTTTTTGAAGATGTGTTGAGGTGAAGAAGCAATATAAACTAACAACAAGTAAGTTGCATAGTGTAATATTTGATCAAAAGTTTGAAACAACCAGTAAACCAATGAACTATTTGTTATATTTAAAAATCTCATAATTTTTGTCTTGACATAATCTATATGCCAATGTAAAATGTAATCTATACCTGATAATATGAAACAATATTCAAGAGGAATTAAAAAAAAGTATGAAACCATAAGAGTTAAAATAGCATGGTCAAAATAGTGTAAATGACACTCACCTAAATATCTAGTTTTATCGAGTGGAACTTTTTTGAACTGTAGATATAAATCACAGAAGGCATGTTTAACAACTAGAGCAAATAAAAATAAAGTATCCATTTCCAATATTTATAATAGGAGTTAATTATGAATGATGTTAGTATTGACGAGAAAGAAGAGTTGTTAGTAATCTTTATGGAGGAGTGTGCGGAAGCCTCTGTTGAAGCTTCTAAAGTCATTCGTTTTGGTAGAAATGACGAAGAAGTTGGAAGTCTTGCAAGAGAGATTGGCGATCTTATGTGTATGATAAATTTATTAGAAGAATATGGACTAATAAATAGGAATCAAATAAATCAATACGCTCTAGCAAAAAAAGAGAAATTGAAAAAATGGAGTAATTTAAATTTGTCATAACTGGTGGTGGTAATGTCTTACAAATATACTTTTGATCAAGAAGAAGTTTCGGATTTGCATAAAGAAGTTCATAACATAAGACCTACTTATGAATGGTGGGAAATGTGGCATGATGCAAATAAACACGAAAAACAAAGAATGTGGAATGACTTAATAAAAAAGTCTATAAGGAGATACAAATGTTAAAACCTTTTGATACAACTGTTTTGGGTAATTTGATAGAACATAGACCTTCAAGTAGACCTGATATATTCACTTCTAGATTTTCAAATGTTAAAGATTTAGAATTCTCAACTTGGATTCATATGAAAGATAAAGAACTGGTTATGTGGGTAGCTAAACCAAAAAGATTCTTTGGTACGGAAACTAAAACACCTCCGTTTGTTTTTTTATTATCCAAGTACACTAAAGGATATTCAACTAGTAGCAGCGTTTCTGTTAGGCCTTACAATAATGAGTTTTTCGAAAAAGAGAATAGTTTAGGTTTTCACAATTTATAATATAAAACGGAAGATTGTCCGAGTGGTTTAAGGTGCTTGCTTGGAAAGCAAGTGTGGGGAAACTCACCACAGGTTCGAATCCTGTATCTTCC
>MDTE01130004.1_pt1 | contig 12322 bp, 15 predicted proteins | sample 811231 | NCBI WGS metagenome assembly MDTE01 (sample SAMN05326651, study PRJNA326480) | marine metagenome | isolation source: seawater | place: Indian Ocean: Red Sea | collected 2010
CTCGGGCGACGACCACGCCCGGTTCGAATTGCACGAGTCGCTCACCGGACACCACCACCACCTGGTGTGCGACGGCTGCGGCCGGATCGAGGACTTCGATGTGCCCGAGGAGTTCGAGGCCCGGGTGGCTGATCTGGTGGCCGTGGCCGCTGGCCGGGGCTTCCGGGTGGACGCCCACCGCTTCGACATGGTCGGTCACTGTGCCGACTGCGCCTGACCGTGCTCCTGCGTCGACCGGCGGCCCGGGTCGTCCTGCTGGACCGTGACGGCCGGATCTTCATGGTCAACGCCGAGGATCCCCTGGACCCGTTCAAGCCGGCCTGGTGGGAGATCCCCGGCGGCGGCATCGACTGGGGCGAGGACAGCGCGGCGGCCGCCGGTCGGGAGTTGGTCGAGGAGACCGGCATCGACGACTTCGAGATGGGCCCGGTGGTCTGGACGCAGCACGTCCAATTCACGTTCGGCGGCTACTTCTTCGACAGCCACGAGAAGATCCACGTGGCTTGGTGCGACGGCGGTGAGTACCGGCCCCGGCACCTCGAGGCCCTGGAGGCCGCGGCGTTCATGGGGGCCCGGTGGTGGGCGCTGGAGGACCTACTGGCCTCTGACGAGCCGGTACTGCCGGCGCTGCTACGCGAGCACCTGGCACCCATCGTGGCCGGCGACTTGCCCACCGAGCCGATCGACATCTCGCCTGTACCGCTGGACTGACCGGCCGTCAGCGGCCGGGCCAGGTGGCCCGATCAGGTGGTGAGCCCGTCAAGGCCACCCCAGGCGAGGCGGGCGGCCAGGGCCGCCATCTCGTCGGCGGAGCGGACCTGACCGAGGTGCATCCAATGACGGATCATCCCCTCGGAGAGCCCGTTGATGCCGGCCGCCATGGCTAGGGCGTCTTCGTGGCCCATGTCGCCCATGATCCGGGTCAGGTACTCGCTGAACGAGTCGCGGACCTGACGGGCGTCGCGTCGGAACTTGGGGTCGGTGGCCACGCTAGAGCCGTAGAGCACGGCAAAGGCGGCCGGTCGTTCCTCGAAGAAGCGGAAGAAGGCCCGGAACCCGGCCTCGACCCGGCGCCGTGGCGTGTCCTCCACCTCGGCCGACTCGATGGCCCGCAGCAGGGCGTCGCCCGTCTCGGCCAGCAGCACCTCGAAGAGGTCGTGCTTGGAGGCGAAGTGCTGGTACAGGACTGGCTTGGTGACCCCAGCCTCGGCGGCCACCGCGTTCATGGAGGTGTCGTGGTAGCCGGATCGGCCGAAGGCCTCCAGCGCCACGCAGAGGATCTGGCGTCGTCTCTCGGCGGCCGGCATGCGGGACGATCCGTTGCCACGCGAAGACCCCTCGTCCAGGGTGGCCACCACCGGTTCGCTCGTCATGGTGTGACCGTAGGCACACTGGTCGTTCGAGTGGCCACCCGGGACTCGATTCAGTGTCCGGTGTGTCCGCCCCCGGTGGCCCTGCCTCTGGTGGCCTCGTCTCCAGCAGCCCGGTCCTCGTCGTCGGCCGCCCTTACCGCGTAGTGCAGGACGATGGCCGGGGCCAGCACGGCGGAGCCGGCGACCAGCAGGGCGACCAGCGTGGTGGCCACGGCGTCGGTGAACCCGGTGGCCAGGCCCACGGCGAACACCGCGATCGAGACGAGGAAGGCCAGGTAGCCGAGCCGCTGGCCCAGCGAGGCCAGGCGGGCTATCCGGCGGCGCCTCTTCAGGACCGGGTCGAGGGCAGCGTCGTCGGGTCGGTCGCTCACGGCAACCAGCCTGCCTCGTCGAGGAGCGATTCCAGACGGGAGGCCATGCGCTCGAACGACAGGTGCTCGACGGCCACCCGTCGCTCCTCGGCCAGCCACCGCTCCCGTTCGTCGGCGTTGCTGTCCAGCCAGCCGGCGATGGCCTCCGCTTCGTCGGCGTCGAACCATCGGAACCCGAGGGCCCGGAGTTCGTCGGCCACCGGGTACGGGCCGACGGCCACCGGTCGCAGGGCGAGGGCCGCCTCGATCGGGGGGTTGCCGAAGCCCTCCCATGTGGAGGGGAAGGCAACCAGGTCGGCCGCCGCGTACAGGTCGGCTCGCGACGGGGCTCGGTGGCGGACGACCGGGCACCGGGCGACGGCCAGAAGGCGGGCCAACTCGGGCCCATAGCCGTCCTCGGCCGGGCCGGGCAGCCAGTAGGTGGCGTCCAGCACCTCGGCCAAGGCGATGCCCCGGTCGACGGCCTTGCGGGGGATGGCCCGGACGGGGTGGACGACCAGGCGGTCGTCGTCGCCCAGCCCGAGCGCGGCCCGTGTCCGGCTCCGGTCGCCGGCGGGCGGATCGGTCCGGAAGCCGTTGTGGATGGTGGTGGCGACGATGCCCCGGTCGGCCATCTGGCGACGGGTCAGGTCGTTGATGGTCACGTGGCGCCAGGCCGGATCGTCGGGCGGCAGCTCGGCCACGTGGGCGAACCGCTCCCGCTGCCACGGCGGGTCGTGGTGGTGGAGGATTGCCGGTCGGCCCCGCAGGGCGTCGGCAACCGCCCGGGCGGCGGGCAGGTTCAGCGGGATGGTGCACAGGTTCTCGACCACCACCAGGTCCGCGTCGGTCAGTGCCTCGGCCACCCGGTCGGGATCGGGGCCGGCGCCGTCGGCATCGGGGTCCGCCTCGATGCCCAGCCCCGGGACGAGGCTCACCGGACGGGGGTCGTCCCAGCCCGGTTCCACCCCACCGGCCACCCAGTCGACGTCGAAGCCCATCCCGGTCAACGCGTCGGCCCACATGCGGGCCACCACCGAGACGCCGTCGGTGGGACCGAAGCGGAAGGAGGTGATGGTGCAACGGGGCATGATCGGGGCGTGGTCGTGGATTGGAACGGTGGCGTTGGCGGGCTCCCGTCAGACGCCGACTTGGAGGCGGCGGTCCGCCGGACGCTGGACGCCCACTGGGTCGCCGAAGGGTACGCAGCCCCGCACGTGACGGTCTACCCGTGGCAGTGGCTGTGGGACTCGTGCTTCCACGTGCTGGTGTGGCTGGCGCTGGGCGAGGTGGACCGGGCCCACCGGGAGCTGTCGGTGGCCTTCGGCCCGCAGGCGACGTCGGGGTTCGTGCCCCACATGAACTACGTCCGCGACCCCGGCTTCCACGAGGACCTCTGGGGGCGCCGCGACGGCTCGTCGATAACCCAGCCGCCGATGTACGGCCACGCAGTGGCCGAGTTGGCCCGGGCCGGGCACCGGCCGGACGAAGCGGTGCTCGACGCGGCGACGGCAGGGCTGCGGTTTCTACTCGACCGGCGTCACCACCCATCGGGCCTGGTCCGGGTCTGCCACCCTTGGGAGACCGGGGTCGACGACTCGCCACGCTGGGACGACCACTGTCCCGGGGGCTTCGACCGGGACCGGTGGCGGGTCACCAAGGACCGGCTGGCGTCGATGATGGAGACCGGCCCCGACGGGGAGGCACTAGCCAACCCCGGGTTCGACGTGGCCCCAGCCGGCTTCAACGCCCTGGTGGCCTTCAATGCCCGGGAACTGGCCGGGGTCACAGGCGACGACCGGCTGGCCGACGATGCCGACCAGTTGGCCGACCGGCTGGCCGACCAGTGGGACCCGGCGCTCGGCACCTGGGTGGACGCCGGACCAACGTCCGACGGGTCGGGGCGGGTCCGCACGGCCGACGCCCTGCTGGGCCTGCTGGTTGACGACCACCCGGGTCGGGCGACCCGGGTGGTCGACCAACTAATGGACCCGACCGGCCACGGTGGCCCGTTCGGACCGACCGGCGTGCACCGGGCCGAACCGGCCTTCGACGCCCGCGCCTACTGGCGGGGCCCGGTATGGCCCCAGCTGGCCTACCTGCTGGTCCTCGCCGTCGAGCCCTACTCGCGGAGCGCGGCAGCCACCCTGGCGCGGACCACGGTGGCTGGGGCGTGGGCCTCGGGCCTGGCCGAGTATTGGGATCCCGACACCGGTGACGGGTTGGGTGCCATCCCCCAGTCGTGGACTGGCTTGGCTCTGGTGCTGGCCGGTCTTGGGGATGGGCCCTGTTCCTCTGGGGAGCGTTCCTAGCGGCGCGAGTCGCGGGCGGTGCCCACCAACTCGCCACCGTCGTCGCGGTACACGTAGCAGTGGATGCCGCGGAACGCGGCCCGTTCGTGTTCGAAGTCGGTCCGGTCCGGAGTGAGATAGCCCAGCTCCAGCTCCGAAAGCTCGTAGATCAGCCCCACGAACCCGGCGAAGGCGCCGTAGCACTCGGCCCGGGCGTAGGCCTCCATCTCCCGGTCGCCGGGCCACGGGGCGCCGGGTCGGGCCGGGTGCTCGGTCCGCAGGTAGACCTCGTGCTGGTGGGGACCATCGCACGGCACCCGGGTGTCGATCTCCACCATGCGGTCCTCGCGCACCCAGGAGTAGCTGTTGAAGCAGGTGCCGGTGCCCAGGTCGTGGAGGTTGACCACCTCGCCCACCCAGTCGGGGATTGCCTCGTCGTCCAACTCGGGTCGCGCCTCCACCATCGTGGTGGCGGGGGCGGCCGCCTCGTCATCGGGTCCGTCGTCCTCCGTGACCGGCGACGAGACGGTGGATCCGCAGGCCGTACTGGCCATCAGGGCCGCGGCTAGGGCAGCCGCCAGCGCCGTCCGGACCCGGAAACCGGGGCCGCGGCGGAGCGTCGTCATGGGGTCAGGGTACGGCCGACCGGTACCGTGACGGGGTGCCGGTGGTCGAGTTGCGTGCCGCGGTCGCGCTGCTGGGGCGCTTTCCCGCCCTGTCGGGGGTCGACCTGTCCGTCGACGCCGGCGAGACAGTCCTAGTGCGCGGTCCCAACGGGGCGGGCAAGACGACCCTGTTGCGCCTCTGCGCCGGTCTGGTGAGCCCTGAGTCCGGTTCGGCCGTGGTGCTGGGCTACGACCTGGCCGAGGGAGCCGACCGTCGGGCGGTCCGTCGCCGGGTGGCCCTGCTGGGGCACGGGGCGGCGCTCTACGACGACCTGACGGTAGGCGAGAACCTCCGCTTCTGGGCCCGTGCCGCCGGCTTGCCGACCGGTTCGGAGGCCGATGGTGCGGAGCAGCGAGTGGCCAGAGCCCTGGACCGCCTCGCCGTCCCCGCCCGCCTGGTCGACCAGCGGGCGTCCACGCTGTCGCAGGGGCAGCGTCGTCGGGTGGCCCTGGCTGCGCTCGTGGTGCGGCGCCCCGACCTGTGGCTGATGGACGAGCCGCACGCCGGCCTCGACCAGGCTGGACGCGACTTGGTTGATGGGCTCGTGGCCGAGGCGGTGGCCGCCGGCGGCACCGTGGTCGTGTCGTCGCACGAACTGGAAAGGGTGGCCGCCCTGTCTCCCCGGGTGGTCACCCTGGCCGGCGGCCGGGTGGTCGACGAACGGGGGGCGGCCTGATGGGCGCTCCTTCGATGGGGACGGCGTGGCGCGACGCGCTGATGGTGGCCGGTCGGGACCTCCGGATCGAGGCCCGGTCCAGGGTCGTCGTCGACCAGGTGGTGCCCTTCGCGGTCCTGGTGCTGGTCCTGTTCGGGTTCGCCTTGGACGCCGACCACCGCACCCTGCGGACCTTCGCCCCGGGCTTGTTCTGGGTGGCCGTCCTGTTGAGCGCCCTTCTGGCCGTCCACCGCTCGGCGGCCCTCGACCGGGCCGACGGGACCGATACCGCCCTGCGCATGTCCGGCTTGTCGCCCGCCGCGCTGTTCTTGGGGCGGGCGGCCGCCGTGTACGTGCAGGTGGTGGCCCTCCAGGTGGTCCTCGTCGGCGGGCTGCTGGTCCTCTACGGCGTTGACGTCGAGGACCCGCTGCTGCTGGCCGTGGCCGGCCTCGTCGCCGGGGTCGCCGTGGCGGCCGCCGGTACCCTCTACGGCGCGCTGGCCTCGGGTCTCGGGGTGCGGGAGACCCTCCTGCCCATCCTGCTGCTCCCGGTGCTGGCGCCGGTGCTGATCGGGGCCACCCGGGCGTTCGACGACGCCCTCGGGGCCGCGGCCGTGGACGGCTGGGCGTGGACCGGCCTGCTCGCGGTGGCCGCCCTGGTCCTCACTGTGGTCGGCGCGTCGGCCCACGGCGCGCTGGTCGAGGACTGATCGGGAGCGACGATAGGCATGACGACAGGCACCGCCGCGGAGACCCGCGAAACCACCGGTTCGCCGCGCTCGCGCCTGCTGGGCGTGGCCACGCTGCTGGCCGTGGCCGTCCTCGGGGCGCTGGCCTTCGTCCTGACCGACCCCGACGTGCGGATCCACCCCACCACCGGCGAGGAGTTCGGCCAGTTCGACGCCGTGCGGATGCTCTACGTGCACGTTCCGCTGGCCGTCATGACCTACGTGGCCTACGGGATCTGCGCGGTGGCAAGCGTGGGGGTTCTGGTGAAGCGGACGCCGTGGTGGGACGTGATGGCGCATGCTGCGGCCGAGGTGGGCACCGTGTTCTGCGGGCTGGTGCTGGTCACCGGCTCCATCTGGGGTCGTCCGGTGTGGAACACCTGGTGGGAGTGGGGCGACGTGCGCCTCATGACCACGCTGGTGCTGTTCCTGATGTTCGCCGGCTACCTGGCCCTGCGACGCACTACCGACGACCCGCGCCGCCAGGCCCGACGGGCGGCTGTGGTGGCCCTGGTGGCCGTGCTGGACATCCCGTTGGTCAACCGGTCGGTGGAGTGGTGGGAGAACCGGACGCTGCACCAACGCTCCACCATTGGGGAGCTCAAGATCGAGGACCTCACCCTGTTCACCCTGTTCTTCGGCTTCGTGACCGCCGGGCTGGTACTGGCCTGGCTGCTGCTGCACCGCTTCCGGGTCGGCTGGTTGGAGCAGGCGGCGCTGGACCACGGGGTGGCGGCGGCGATCGCCGAACGCCACGCCGAGACCGATGACGCCGAGGTCCGGCGAGCCGTGGGTGAGGGGGAGTCGGGCTCGTGACTCACGTGGGCTACCTGGTGGCCGGCTGGGGGATCGTGGTCGGCGTGCTCGGCACCTACGCGGTGCGTCTGGTCCGGCGGGGCCGGGCGCTCAGCGGTCGGGTGCCTGACGCCCACCGTCGCTGGCTCGAGGCCCCGGGTTCCGAGGGGTCCGACGATGGAAGGATCCCCGGTGCCTGATCCCGTAGATGGGCCGGAGGAGGTGCCCGGGGGGTCGTCCCCCGGACCATCACTCGAACTGACGCCGTCGCCGTCGCGGCCGGAACGGGCCCGACGTCGCCCCGGGGCCGTCGTCGTGGTGGTCCTGCTGGTGGTGGCCGTGGTCGCGGTGCTGCTGCGCACCCTGGGCGACGCCTCCCTGTTCTTCTACGAGGTCTCTGAGGCCGTGGAGCGCCGCACTGAGTTGGCCGACGCCCGCTTCCGGGTCGTCGGCACCCCGCAGCCCGGCCTGGTCGAGCTCGACGTGGATGGCGAGCCGGCGGTGGCCTTCACGCTGTGCGCCGGACACGTGCTGGCCGACGTGGCCCACCTGGGCGATCCGGCTGAACTCTTCCAGCCCGGAGTGCCGGTGGTCCTCCAGGGCGCCTGGGTGGCCGGACCGGTCCCCGGCCTGGCCGCCCTCGAAGGGCCGGCCGACGACGGTTGGCACCTACGCACCGACCACATGGTGGTCAAGCACGACAACGACTACCGGGGCGAGGGTGCCGAGTTGGAGCCCTGCGGCACCGGGGTCGCCGGGGAGTGAACGCCACCCTCGGGTCGGGGTTCGTCGCCCTCGGCCTGGTCGCCGCGGTGGCCGGGGTGGCCACCACTGGCCGGGCCCTGGCCACCGGCCACCTCCGGCTGATCGGACGGTCGACCACCTGGGTGTGGCTGTTAGCTGTGGCTGCCGTCGGCCAAGTGGTGGTCATGGAGCGGGCGCTCATCACCCGCGACTTCACCGTGGCCTTCGTGGCCGAACACGGCAGCCACCGCACCCCGGCGCTGTTCAACGTGGCCACCCTGTGGTCGGCGTTGGAGGGGTCGATCCTGCTGTGGGTCCTCGTGCTGGTCGGCTACCTGGTGCTGGTGGCCCGCCGTTTCCGGGACCGTCTCGAGGACCCGATGGTGGGCTGGACCCTCCTGGTCATGTTCGCCGTCTGCACGTTCTTCTTCCTGCTGCTGGCCGGTCCGGCCCAGCCGTTCGGGCGGTTCGAGCCGTGGGCCGGCTACGACGGGCCGGGCCCCAACCCACTGCTCCAGAATCACGTGCTCATGGCCTTCCACCCGCCGGTGCTGTACCTGGGCTACGTCGGGTTCACCGTGCCGTTCGCCCTGGCCGTGGCCGCCCTGGCCACCGGCCGGCTCGGCGAGGGATGGCTGCTCGAGGCCCGCCGGTGGACGCTGGTGGCCTGGGGCTGCCTGACCGTGGGCATCCTGCTCGGCGCCTGGTGGTCGTACGACGTTCTGGGGTGGGGTGGCTACTGGGCGTGGGACCCGGTCGAAAACGCCTCGTTCCTGCCGTGGCTGACCGGCACCGCCTACCTGCACTCGGTCATGGTCCAGGAGCGTCAGGGGATGTTGCGGGTCTGGAACCTGTCACTGCTGTGTGCCACGTTCGCCCTGACCATCCTGGGCACGTTCATCACCCGGTCCGGTGTGCTGGAGTCGGTGCACGCCTTCACCGAGTCGGGGATCGGGCCGCTGCTGCTGGGCTTCTTCGCCCTGGTGGTGGCGGTCACCGTAGGGCTGATCGGTTGGCGGGGTGACGCCCTGCGGTCGCCGGGGGCCATCGAGTCGCCGATGTCGCGCACCGGCGCGTTCCTTGGCAACAACCTGCTGTTCGGCGCCTTCGCCTTCGTGGTGCTACTCGGCACGGTCTTCCCGCTGCTCGTCGAGGCGGCCCGTGGCGACCGGATCGCGGTGGGCAACCCGTACTTCGAGCGGATGACCATGCCCATCGGCTTCGCCCTGCTGTTCCTGATGGCCGTTGCCCCGGCGCTGCCGTGGGGTCGGGCCACCACCGAGGTGCTGTCAGTCCGCCTGCGGGTTCCGGCGCTGGCCGGGGCGGTGGCCATGGCCGGATCGGTGGCCATCGGCGGACGGGGCTGGGCGCCGACGCTGGCCGTGGGCCTTGGCGGCTTCGCTGCCGGTGGGGCGGTTCGCCACCTGTTCCTGGCCGTGCAGGCTCGGGGCATGCGAGGCCTGGCCGGGCGGTCCAGCGGCGGGATGGTGGTCCACGTGGGGGTGGCCGTGGTAGCCGTGGCCATGGCCTGCTCGTCGGCCTACGTGCGCCAGGCCGAGTTCCGTTTCGACGAGGTGGGGGACCGGGCCTCCTTCGCCGGCCACGAGTTGGTCTTCGACGGATTGTCGGTGGTCAACCTGCCGGAGAAGTCCGAGATGAGGGTGGCCGTGCTGGTCGACGGGGACCATCACGAGCCGGCCATCAGCGTGTTCCCGTTCGGCGGGCAGACCATCGGGACGCCGTCCACCCGGTCGACGTGGCGCGACGACCTGCAGTTGGCCGTCCTGGCCGTGCCCGACGGGTCTGGCTACGGCTCTGACGATGTTGCCGAGGCGACCGTGGTGCGGGTGACGGTGCAGCCGCTGGTCTCGTGGTTGTGGATCGGGGGCGCGGTGATGGCCCTCGGGACGCTGCTGGCTGCCCTGCCCGGGGCCGGCAGCCCGACCGGCCGGACCCGACGGCCAGACCAGTCGGTCGTCGAACCGGTCGGAGAGCCGACCGGGGACGGGGTCGACTCGTGAGGCCGGTGCGGACCACGGCGGCCGCCGTGGGTCTGGCGCTGGCCCTGCTCGTGGTGGTGTTCGCCACACGCGATGCCGGACGCGACCGGCTGACCACCCATCTCGTCGGAGCCGTGGCGCCCCCGGTGGTCGGCACCACCGTGGACGGTGGGGCCTGGGACCTCGACGACCAGCGGGGACGCTGGGTGCTGGTCAACTTCTTCTCCACCACCTGCGTGCCGTGCGTCGAGGAGCACCCGGAGCTTGTGGCCTTCGCCGAGGCCCACGGGCCAGTCGCCGAGCGCGCGGCGGACGATCCTGGCCGGCCGGAGGTGCGGGTGGTCAGCGTGGCATTCGACGACCGGGCGGCGGCGGTGGCCGACTTCTTCACCACCAACGGTGGCGGCTGGGCGGTGCTGGCCGCCGACACGGGTCGAATCGCCGTGGACTGGGGCGTGGTGGCCGTCCCCGAGTCGTACCTGGTCACCCCGTCGGGATACGTGGCGGCCAAGGTCGTGGGTGGGGTGGTGCGAGAGGACCTCGAGGACCTGCTGGACCGCGCGTCGGCGGTGCTGGCCGACGGAGCCGGAGGCGGCGCGTGACCCGATCTCTGACCCGCTCACGGGTCACGTGGCTGGCCGTCCTGATGGTGGCCGTGGGCAGCCTGGTGGCGTCCGAAGTCGTCGACCGGGGCCCGCGCACCAACGCCGAGCGGGTCCACGCCCTGGCCGGCGACTTCGCCTGCCCGGTCTGCCAGGGCCAGTCCTTGGCCGAGTCGGACGTGCCAGTGGCCCGCACCATCCGGGCCGCTATGCGGACGATGGTCGACGAGGGCCGGACCGACGACCAGGTTCGCCTCATGCTGGTCGAGCGCTTCGGCGAGCAGGTGGACTACACCCCGACCGGGCGTGGCCTGACCGGGCTGGTGTGGATCCTCCCGGTGGTGGGCGGCGCGATGGCAGTGGTCGCGGCGGGGGCGGCGCTCCGACGGTGGAGTGCCGGGGAAATGAGCGGCGTCGCCGCAGGGGAACGGGGACTCCGTCCATCGGTCGGTGTCGCCACGGTGGCCGGGGTGGTGGTGGTCGGCGTGGTGGCCGGCGTGCTGGTGGCCAGGACGGCTGGTGACCGGGGGGTTTCGGACGCACTGACCGGTGACATCCGGTCGTCAACGAGGACCCTGCTGGCCGAAGCCGCGGTGGCCGCACCCGACGAGGCCGAGGCGTTGTACGGCCGGGTGCTCGAGTTGCAGCCGTCGAACGTGGAGGCGCTGGCCTACCGGGGTTGGTCGCGTTGGCGGACCGGAGACCGCGTGCTGGCCCGGGGCGACCTGGACGAGGCGGTGGCCGTCGACGCCGGATACGCCGACGTCCGGGTGTTCCGGGCTTCGGTCCGCCACGCCGATGGCGACCACGCCGGGGCGGCCGCCGATCTGGTGGTCCTCGACGGCTTGGGCGCTCCGCCGATAGTCGACGACCTGCTGGCCGCCAGTCGCCTGCGCCAGCGCATCGCCCATGGCCTGGCCGAGGCCGGCGAGCTGCTGGCCGCCCTCGAACTGCTGGACTCGGGGATCGATCCCGCGGGTGCGGGTCCCGGCGATGCTGCCCTGCTGGCTGAGCGGGGCTGGCTGCTGTCCACCACCCGGGTGCCCGAGCTGGTGGAGCGGGGCCTCCTTGCCCTGGACGAGGCGGTGGCCGTCGATCCGGCCGACCCGTATGCCCGGGCCTACCGGGCGGTGGTGGCGGTGGTGTCCGGTCGGCCGGGGGGCGCCGTCGATGACGTCGCGGCGTTCACCGCGCTGGACGGTCCGCCGGCCGACCTGGTCGACCTGCTCCGCACCACCGGGCTGCTGGCCGACTGATCACTGGCGCCAGGTCACTGGTGCCAGATCACTGGTGATAGTGGGCGTGGGTGACGACGCCGTCGGCGACGGTCAGTTCCCACACCGAGGCGTAGGCGCAGCCCCGTCCGCCGCTGAGGCCCGCCCCGTCGGACACCACGTCGCGCACCACGTCGGGGATCACGTCGGAGTGGCTGCACAGCACCACCACCCGGCCGTCGACCGATGGGTCCGCGGCCAGGCGACGGACCAGCTTGGTGGTGGTCGACGAGCCGCCCTCGAACAGCGCCGGGTCGTCGTCGACGGCCAGGCCGTGGCGGGCGGCCAGCGGGCCCACCGTCTGCAGGCACCGGACGGCCCGGCTGCTGCGGATGGCGGCCAGCGGCCGACCGCACAGCACCGGCCCCACGGCGTCGGGCAACCGGTCGGCCTGGTCGCGCCCACCGGCGTCCAGTGGCCGTTCCGCGTCGTCGCCCGACCAGCGGTAGGGGTCGCCGGCCGACCCGTGTCGGACAAGGAGGATACTCACGGGCGGGTCGTCGGTCGCGGGTCGGGGTCAGGCAGAGACGTCGGTGATGCACACGGCGTCGCCCATGGGGAGCGACGATCGCATCTCGGCGGTGGCTTCGCCGTACAGGGCACCGAGCATGCCGCGCACCAGGCCGCGGTCGACGGCGCAGATCACCGGGTGCTCGATGGGGGCGCCGCCGAACGGGCAGTGCTCGGACACGATCCGCAGGCGGTCGTCGCCGGACCGTTCGGCCCGGGCAGCGAACCCGTGGGCGGTCAGCGCCTCGGCCACCACCTGCATGGCCGACCGCAGCGACCGATGGACCTCGTCCTCGCCTAGGGCGTCGGCCATGCTCCGGCCCACCTCGGCACC
>MDTE01032371.1_pt1 | contig 12321 bp, 14 predicted proteins | sample 811231 | NCBI WGS metagenome assembly MDTE01 (sample SAMN05326651, study PRJNA326480) | marine metagenome | isolation source: seawater | place: Indian Ocean: Red Sea | collected 2010
CGGACATTTTGTTTTGAGTGATGATTGTACATTTCATTATAAGTTAGCATTTGATGGTGATTATAATGATATTGATAAACAATTCGTAATAAAATGGGATGACGAAATGTGGGGTTTTGAATGGCCACATAATAAACCTATATTATTTGGGAGAGATAGATAAGTGTATTTAACTATACTCAAAGAACAAAATGAAAAAAATACACTTATAATTGTACCACCTAAGTGTGGAAGTAGATTCATTTCTTTTTTAGTTGGAAACAGCTGGGAAATTAGAAAAACTTTTTTTCCAAGTTTAGAATTAATAGGTTCGAATAGAATTGATAAAAATTGGGATATTTCTGAATATAAATTTGATGAAATTATCTTGATAACACGAAATCACATCGATAGGTTTATATCTGCGACATTACAGATTATGAAAAAAGAAAATGTAAATTCGAACGAATTTTTTGAATTTGTCAATGATAATAATTTCGAAGATAGCCATTATAATACAGACTATGAATCATTGAAAAGTATATTTAAATCTTTTGATGGTCAGGTGATGATACTTGGTGATAGCGGACAATTTGTTGATAAAAGATGGAATCAAAAAATTAGAGGAAAATTTTCGATATGTGATATTACATCAATTGAATCTATCGGATTTTTTCAAAGAAATTTTAAAGTATACAAAGAAACTAATGATAAACTTGATTTGTGGGAATTGTTGGGAGTGTTTGACGAGTCTATTGAACAACAACTTCCATTTGTAAAACAACATATAGAATTAAAATCATTTTTTGAGTTTTGTAGGTTTGTTAGGACACCTGTTGTCAGTCAAAGTAAACTTGTTCAGTCAAATAAATCAAAACTTAATTGTACTTATGATGATATCAAAAAAGAAATAGAGTCAGATGTGAATCTAAAAGAAAGGATAGATAGGCATTACTTGAATGATTACGAACACAAAACATGGAGAATTACATGAATATACCAAGTCATTTAGAAAAAGTTAATGATGTTGGATGGACAGCTCAACAACTTGAACAATATGAAATTGAAGCACAGAAAGAATGGGAGACTGGTTCTGTATTAGGACCCGTTCATTTATCAAAAGGTAATGAAGAACAATTGATAGAAATATTTCAATATGTCCATCCGAAAGATTGGGTATTCTCAACTTGGAGAAATCATTATCACGCACTTTTACATGGAGTGCCGCAAGATTGGTTGATGAATGAAATTAAACAAGGTAGGAGTATGAAAGTGATGAACAAGGAACATAACTTTGTTATTTCTGCAATAGTTGGTGGAATTATACCACAGGCACTTGGAGTGGCATTATCCTTGAAAAGAAGAAATTCTAAAAGAAAAGTTTGGTGTTTTGTAGGTGACATGACATTTGAAACTGGTGAGTTTCATCTTTGTCATAAATACGCACAAAATTTTGACCTACCTTTACAATTTGTAGTGGAAGACAATAATCTTTCTACGAACACACCAACAGATGAAACATGGGGAAAGAAACAAAATGTACCCGATGATGTAATATATTACGAATACGAAAGAGGATTCCCTCATCATGGTTCTGGCACTTGGGTTTTATTTTAGGAGACAATTATGGTTGATACATTAACAAAACAAAAACAAGAAATGCAAAAGTTTCAAGAAGCAGAAATGTTGAAAAGTTTGGATTTAAAATATAAGAATGAATTAATCAAAAGTATGGAGTGGTTGGGAGATAAAGACGATACAATCTTTTTAGGTCAGGCAGTCAAATATAGTGGTAATGCTATGTTCAACACAACAAAAACAATATCTGATGATAAGAAGATAGAATTACCTGTATTTGAAGATGTACAAATGGGGATGTCATTGGGAATGGCACTTGATGGTATGGTTCCAATAACCTGTTATCCTCGATTTGATTTTTTAATTTGTGCCACAAATCAATTAGTAAATCACTTGGATAAAATTAGTATAATTTCTAAGGGACAATTTCAACCAAGAATAATAGTTCGTACTTCAATAGGTAGTAGAGTACCATTAGACGCAGGAGAACAACATACTCAAGACCACACATTAGCATTTAAAAATTTATTGAAGAGAGTTGAGGTGGTAGTGTTGGATGAATCAGAGGATATTTTTCCTGCTTTCAAACATGCATATGAGCGTAAACCAAAGTCTAAGTACGATTCTTTAGTAACCCTCATTGTTGAATGGGGAGACCATTATAATGCAAAATAAAGATATATTATTTACAGCTGGATGTTCATGGGCGGAAGGTGGAGAACTTGGTGGACACGAATTTCCTCATGGAAATCGAGACAAAGATAGAGCATCTGCACTCGTATCAAAAGAATTAAATCTTGTAGATGTAAATATTGGTGCAAGTGGACATTCTCACGATAGTATTATTCATGATACATTAAATTACGCGGTAAAAAATCAAAATAATTCTGATAAAATTTTGATGAATATATGGTTGACATCACCTGAAAGGTGGTTATTGTATTTTCAAGAAACTGAAATTCAATTTTCCGTTGGTAGAATGGCTATTGAATCGGAGGTTGGTAATGGTAGACAGACTTATTTAGATGGTATTTTTCCAAATGAACATGGTAAGGAATGGAGTAAACAAGAAGAAAGGGCGTTCGGAGAGTTTGTCAAGTTATGGTATTCGTATTTTCACGATTTAAGATTTTACCTTGATAGATATTTTAAAGACATAATCATGTTACACAACACATTAGAACATTTGGGTTATCAGCATATTTTTTGTAATTCATTTTGGTCTCCCAACTTTACTCTTGGTCAACCTTTCATGGAGAGTAGAAATATTGTTGGATATGAATATGATGACTTTGAATATTATCATCTTATGAAAAAATCAGTTAACAAAAACAATCTTTTATTCGGAACAATAGAAAGAACTCTTTTAGATTATCTTTGGGAAAAATGGAACTTTGAGAAATCTGATTACAAAAATTACGATACGAATAAATTATCAAGTTTTTTTGATAATGAAACAAATTATTATTCAAAAACTGCACCTAATTCTAAAAATTATTTTTTATGTGAAGGTGGACATCCTTCGGAATTGGGTCATGAAATTATAGCAGAAAAAATCATAGATAAATTTAGGAATCAATAATGTTTGAAAATAAAAATGTATTAGTTACTGGTGGAACTGGTATGGTTGGAAGAGAGTTGGTCAGTCTTTTACTAAAAAGAAAGGCAAAGATACGAGTCGTATCCCTTGATAAACCATTGGATTTTTTCGATGTTGAGTTTTTGAAAAGAGATTTGACCAATTATGAAAATTGTTTAGAAATATGCGAAGGGATGGATTATGTATTTCATGTGGCAGGAGTAAAAAGTTCAGCTGCAATGCCTAAAATCAAACCATTGGATTATTTCGTACCGATGATGAGATTTAATACAAATATGATGGAAGCATCTTATCATTCAAATGTCAGTTGGTATTTGTATACAAGTTCATATGGTGTGTATGCACCATCAGAAATATCACACGAAGATGATGTATGGAAAACCTTTCCATCAGATAATGATAAATTACCTGGTTGGGCAAAAAGGATGGGTGAACTTCAGGCCGAAGGATATAAAATACAATACGATTGGGATAAAATTTCTATCGTAAGACCAGCAAACATTTATGGTAAGTGGGATAATTTTGATTTGGATAGTGCGATGGTTATACCCTCATTGGTGAGAAAAGCTTTAGAGAATGATACCTTGTCAGTTTGGGGAGATGGAACGCCTATAAGAGACTTTATTCATGCCCGTGATGTAGCTCGTGGTATGATTTTTTCTGTCGAGAATAAAATTACAGAACCACTTAATCTTGGAAGTGGTGATGGTGTTAGTATTTCTGAATTAGCAACAATTATTAGTGATAAAACAGATTGTGGTTTAGAATTTGATTCTACAAAACCAAATGGTGACCACAAAAGAGTATTGGATATGTCAAGAGCAAAAAACTATGGTTTTGAAAATAAAGTAAGTATAGGTGATGGATTAGATGAAGTAATAAATTGGTATAGTTTAATAGGAAGCAAACTCGGAGATTATAGATATAATGCTTTCAAGTAAAATTATCTTCGGATTTGATAAGTTAGAACCTAATGGTGAGCCCACTCCTAATTGTAGAGAATTGACTTTTGAAGGTTGGGATTTGTGTGAGAGTGGTAATTACTTTTGTGGAATGTTCCAAAATGTCTCAAGTAAGTTTTTGAAAATAATTAGAAAGGGTGAATTTCAAACTCAAACTTGCGTTAAGTTTATGGATATTAATGACATAAAAGATAAACAATATTTTTATGTAATCGATACAAAAGAGTTTGCTGGTATGTTAGGTTTTAAAAGGTTTGGTACATTTGTAACTGAGGAAACTGTATTTGAACATATACCGAAGAAGGTTTTAAAAGATTGTAAAAACAATAAATGTTTTATTGTTTTTAATTATGGATTTGAAGGTTTTAGTAGTAGTTGGCAAGATACATTATTATTCAAACCACTATTTGATAAATTTCATGAGAAAATTAAACAATACAATTTACCACAGAAAAATATATTTTACATAGATGGAAATCTAACATTTGATAAAATTGATTTAGATACTGAAATAAACTATTTTTCATATGAGTATACAGCACTTGATTGGGATAGATACGCAAAGATGCATCCTACACTCACATATCACAGAAATACAATATCAAAACAAAATTTTAATAAACTATTTGATAATAAAAAAATTCTCCGAAAAAAGTATTTTATGTCACAGAATAGATTACCAAAAAATCATAGATTTGAATTAGGACTATTTTTATTTAAAAACGATTTTTTAAAGGACGGATTTTTTTCATTTCCCAAAATAGAAGATTTTAATAAATTTGGATATAAGTTTGATACATCGATAGAGGAGCTGAAACCATATGTCGGTAAATTTATAAAATCATTACCCTACGAAATAGATGGTGTTAATTTTACAAAGAAAAAATGGTCTTACGAAAAGTTCGATGTCGAGTATTATTTACAATCTTACTTTAGTATAATTTGTGAAAATCAATTTACAGATTATGATGACCAACTTCAATTTTCAGAAAAAGTTTGGAAACCAATAACAAATTTTCATCCATTTATTTTATTGGGTGACAGACATCAAATAAGGCAATTAAAAAAATGGGGATTTAAAACATTTGAACCATTCATCGATGAGTCTTATGATGAGATTCAAGATATGGAAAAAAGATTTAAGAGTGCGTCAAGGGAAGTTCAAAAATTATGTGAAATGAGTAAACAACAATTACACGAATGGTATTGGTCGATAGAACGGACATTAAGACACAATTATTATCATTTTTATGGTCACTTTATAAAACAGCAAAGACAAAAACTAATCAACAAATTTGAAGGAGTCTTAAGTGAATGAAATGTTAATTATAGGTGCTAGTGGTGGGGTAGGAACCGAGTGTGTAAAACATTTCACAAACACATATAAAGTTGTATCCATATCTCGTCAAGATGGTGATTTAAGAGACAAACAATTTTTGAAAAAAATAGTGAGGGAAAACAATCCAAGTGTAGTTTTAAATTGTGCTGGAGTTTATGATAAAGAATTTTATGAAACCTTTGAGAGTAACTTTTTATCCTTGTCTTTTTTGACTATGGAATTTTATAAAAAAATGGATAGTGGTAATATAATAAATATTTGTAGTTCATCTGCTAACTCAAGTGGTTGGCCGGGCATCGACTATGATAGAATAAATTATAATGTTTCTAAGTCATCTTTAAAAAAGTTCAGTAATATGTTACAATCATCTAAAAACAAAAGAGTAAAGGTAACGACTTTAGAACCAGCTCAAATTGATACAAAGATGTTAAAACATAAATCAGAAAAAATCACCCCTTTGAAACCATCGTATGTGGTCGGAGTCATTGATTGGATATTAAATCAACCAAGTAGTGTTGTAATCAGTAGTATGGAGATACAAAATGATTGTCGACTATAATGATTTAGAAGTCTGTCAGATAGAATTAACTACTGATTGTGGAGCAGGGTGTCCACAATGTCCGAGAAATATTTATGGGGGTAAAACGGTTGAAGGACTTCCTATTTGTCAACTTTCTTTAGAAGACATCAAAAATATTTTTCCAAAAGAACTGATAAGAAGATTAAAATTAGTATTCTTTTGTGGTACTTATGGTGACCCAATTTGGGCAAAGGATATCTTACCAGTCGTGGAATGGTTGAGGAAGGTTAATCCTCAATTAGAAATTGGATTAAATACGAATGGTTCTGCCAGAAATGAAAAGTGGTGGAAAAAAATGTCAAATGTTCTCGGTGATAATGGCTATGTTGTATTCAGTATTGATGGTGACGAGAATACAAATCACATTTATAGAAGGTGGACAGACTACAAAAAAATTATAAGAAACGCAAAATCGTTTATCAATAGTGGTGGTAATGCGATATGGGAGTTTCTTGTGTTTAAACACAACGAACATCAAGTAGACGAAATAAAAAAACTATCTCAAGAACTTGGCTTCAAAAGATTTACTTCAAAGAAAACAGGTAGGTTTTTAACAAAAGACCATACTATTATTGAGAAACAAGAAGTGTTGGATAAAAAAGGTAATATAGAATATTATTTGGAGAAACCAAAAAATCCAAAGTACAGAAATGTATCATTGGAAAAAATAGACGAGATTGTAAAAAGGGTAAGTTCTTTTGATGATTACCTCGATGGTGTGGAAATAAAATGTCTCGTAAAATCTAAAAAAGAACTATATTTATCTGCCGAAGGATTGTTAGTTCCTTGTGGGTGGTTACATGATAGAATGTATGGAGAATATGTAAAAGATAGTAAGTCCTCTAAACAATTTTGGGATATTCTTGATGAGTTTGGAGGTAAAGATAGTTTAGATACAAACAAATTCTCTATTGAAGAAATCGTAGGTAATGATGTTTTTAAGAAAATAAGTGAGTCATGGTCTAAGGACTCAATAGATAGTGGTAAAATGGAAAGATGTGCAGTTGTGTGTGGACAAGATTTAGATATTTTAAAAAATCAAGCAAACAAAATTTTTAGATACGAGAGTTATAAACAATAAGGAAAATGAAATGAATGTAGGATTTGTAGGATTGGGTAAACTTGGGTTACCATGTGCTTTAGCAATTGAATCACGAGGACATAATGTGGTTGGGTATGACCCATCACAACAAGTAAAAGATATTATTGATACAAGAAAACTTCAATATCAAGAAATATGGGCTCAAGATTACTTGAACAAAACTAAAATAGAAATCAAGAGTATTGAAGAGGTAGTGAGTCATTCAGAGATTATATTTGTTCCTATACAAACACCACATGGTGAAAAGTTTGAGGGTTCTACGAGAATACCCAAAGAAAGAGAAGATTTTGATTACACATATCTTAAACAAGGTATCAAAGATTTATCAGACGAGATAGAAAAGCAAGGTCATGATAAAATCGTGATAGTGATTTCTACAGTACTACCTGGTACAATTCGTAAGGAAATAAAACCATTGTTAGGTGAACACACCAAATTATGTTATAATCCATTTTTTATTGCCATGGGAACTACTATGAGAGATTTTATGAAACCTGAAATTGTATTATTTGGTGTTGAGGATAAAGATGCAGCAGAAAAGGCCAAAAAGTTTTATCGTACACTTCATCATCAACCATTTTACGAAACAACAATAGAAAACGCTGAATTGATAAAGGTGTGTTACAATACTTTTATAAGTTCTAAAATTTCTATCGTAAATACGATAATGGAAATGTGTCATAAATTACCGAACACAAATGTGGATGATGTAACAAATGCACTCAAAATGTGTGATGAAAGAATTATATCTGATAAATACCTAAGTGGTGGGATGGGAGATGGTGGTGGATGTCACCCAAGAGATAACATAGCACTTAGTTGGTTGTCCAATGAATTGCAATTATCGTACAATTGGTTTGATAATATAATGATGCAACGAGAAAAACAAACTGAATGGTTGGCTGATTTAATCGAGGGTAATCGTAGAAATAGTGATTCTATTTATATCTTAGGTAAATCATTCAAACCTGAGACTAATATACAAACTGGCAGTCCATCGATATTATTAAAAAATATATTCCAAGAAAAGTGGAATAGAGAATGTGAAATGTACGACCCATATGTCGATGATATAAATGATTATAATTTCAAGAAAGGTTTATATTTTATCGGAACAAAACATCCTGATTTTACTGATTTCAATTTCCCACTTGATTCAACTATTATAGACCCATGGCGTTATATTCCTGATATCGAAGGGTGTAGGGTAATAAGGATAGGTGAATGAAGAGTTTTAAATTAAATGAAATAAAAGTATTCTATCAAGTTCCATATAGTCACAGTGTTAACTTGCCAGGTGGGATTGGATTTGCACGAATGTATGAAGAAGTTTTGACAGAACAAGTTGATACATTATATGAGTTTTGTTCAGGTCCTGGCTTTATTGGATTTTATTTCTTATCAAAAGGAATGTGTGAAAATTTAATTTTGTCAGACATAAATCCACTTGCGATAGAATGTATTCTCAGGACAATTGAATATAATGATTTAGGTGATAAAGTAGAAGTTTGGATGTCGGATGGATTTAAACATATACCATATAATGTCCAAGCAGATTTGATTATATCTAACCCACCACATCATAAAAAGATTTATGATGGATGTAGAGAGTTACTTCATGTGGATTCGAATTGGAATCTACATCAAAACTATTATGAAAATTTACACAGATTCTTATCTTATGGTGGTAAATCAATTTGGATTGAGAATAGTGCTAATGGAAAACCTGATGGACGATATGAAGGTGAGGGAAGCACTAAAGATGATTTTATACCGATGATAGAAAAAAACAAAAATATTGAATATGTAAGTTCGAAGAATTGTTCATTTGACGAGAAATATTATTTTCTTGAAACAAGGAGATTAAAATGAAAAAAGTTGTCGTAACGGGCGGAAGTGGTATGATTGGTACACACATGATTAAAGAATTATTACATAGAAATTATAAGGTTACCACACACACCCATAAAACACCACTAAGACATTATCATGATGATGTCAAAGTAATACCGAATATTGATTTGACTCGAATAGACAATTGTATGGAATTGATTGAAGGTGCTGATTATGTGATTCATTTAGCAGGAATGATAGCCAATCCAAAATATGTTCCAACAGATTTTCAAGTTGGATTGAATCAAATAACTTGCTTGACCAATGTAATCGATGCATCACAAAGGTGTGGTGTAGAAAAAATTATTGATTTGAATAGTAGTACAGGCTATCCTCTACGAGATTACCCAATAAAAGAGGATGAGTTTTGGGATGATGAACCTTACATATCTTACTATGGTTATGGATGGATGAGAAGATATCGTGAAAAAGTCATGGAACATTGTTCACATATAAGTGAAATGAAAATATTGATTAGCAGGACAACCGCAGTATTTGGGCCATATGATAATTTTGATTTAGAGACTTGTCATGTCATACCAGCCCTTATAAAAAGATGTCTAAGTGGTGAGAATCCATTCGTTGTTTGGGGTAGTCCTGATGTAGTTCGTGATTTTATTTATGTGAAAGATGTCGTCAAAGGAATGTTACTTATATTGGAAAAAGGTGAATCAATGAGACCATACAATTTAGGTAGTGGGGACAAGACTACTATAGGTGATATAGTTGATAACATACTTGAAATTACATCTAAATCACCAAAGGTAGAGTACGATACCTCAAAACCTACTACAATTCCATTTAAATTATCAGATACAAGTAGACTTGAAAATGAATTGGGTTTCAAGGTAGATTACAATCTCAAGGATGCACTCAAAGAGACTATTGATTGGTATACTAATGGTTTTAAGTAATACAAACTCTCATGAGATTTGGAAGGAATCAGTTCCAAAAGTAAATAGAATTCAAACACAATATTTGGATTTCAAATCACTTGGCTTGTTGAGAGACTACACATTGTCTAAGATTAGAAAAGTTACAAAAAATAAAAATATAAACTTCGATAACCTTTTAGATATGATATCCCCAAGAATGATTGAGGTAAGTCCTACAACAAGACAAACTTTTTTAGCAACTGAATTTTACAAAAAAGATAATTCTTTTAAAAACTATTATGATACCATTGTTAAAGAAATTTATGAAGTAGTTGGGTTTGATTTTTATTTTCAGAAAACACCTAATTTTCGTATACATTTTTTTAATGATGGTAATAAAAACTTTTTCTCACATTGGCATAGTGATATTCTATTGGGACATCCACCTAACACGATGAACTTTTTATTTCCTATAACAGAGGATAATTTCGGATTTGGTCTGTTGAATGAAACAATCAGTAGATTTATATGGAAAATGAGTGATTACAGATTTGAAAATATGCAAAATTATAAACATAATATATTGACCACGAATAAACTTGTTGAGAAAATTTGTAATTTGTTTAGTAACAAAATAAAAAAATTAGATAAAGTATTAATGTTTAGTCCTTTGAATTTTCACTCTACCTTACATCCAAAGAAAGAATCTTTCCGAATTTCAATGGACATGAGAATTCTACCTACAAAGTATTATAAAAAGGATATATTATATAATAATGATGTAAATCCCACTTTAAGAAAAAAAGTTATTTTCAGACCAGGTGATTTTTACTCTAAACATAGTGTGGAGAAAATGTTATGAATCTTAGAAATGCTAGACCAGTACCAAAAAAAGAAGTTTTGGATTTTATTAATGAACATATTCCAAATTCGAATTTGTATGATTTGAAAAGTATACCGATATTTTGTGATGATTATTTTCATTGGATAAAAGATTCGAAGGCGGTCAATTTATCAGGCCTTGAAAAGTTCGAGTCCAAATCATACACTCATGGAACTGCACAAGCATTTGATTTTTTCTACAATAAATACCACAATAGAAGAATGAGATGTTTCAAAGGTGACTTTATATATCATAAACTTTGTTGGAAACAAAATATGGAATGGAAATACTTGGAAGATGACGATTTAAGAGAAAATGATGCTGTTATATTATCAGTACCATTTTCTGATTCAGGCGGTATACATCCACAAACTGATGAACTACTTGATAAATGTGATGAATTAAAAATACCTGTGATAATTGATTCGGCTTATATGATAATAGCAAATAAAATTGAGTTTAACTTTGACAGAGATTGTATTGAATCAGTATGTTTTAGTTTAAGTAAAGGATTTTACGGAGCCGAAAAATTAAGAATTGGTTTGAGATTATCCAAGAAATTTACAGATGACGGAATAGAAGTTTTCAATTTGATGGAAATGGTAAATATGGTTGGAGTTTATGTTGGACATCAAATTATCAAATATTTTCCACATGACTACAATGTAAATACATTTCGTTCAAGACAATCTGATTTTTGTTATAGTATGAATCTCAAAAGAAGTAATTGTGTAATATTCGGTTTAGCTGATAAAGATGACCCCAAGTATAAAGAACACGATAGAGGTACAGACTTTAGAAGAGTTTGTTTGTCACCCCTCTTAGGAGACATGGAAGACCTACATTATGTCTAACATATATTAACCCGCCACTCATAAAGTCTATCTTTATATATCGCAAAAAAAACTGAAAAATTAATATTTCTTGCACTATGGATATTTATTATTGATTTAATGTAATTTAATGGAGAAGGAACATGCTTGAATTAATTTTACAGATATTATTTTGTGTTTTGATAATTGTTTATTGGTTTAGTGAAGGAGTCACAGAGGGTTGGACTTGGTCTACTAAAAAAAGGAAAGAAACCAATAAATTGATACACCCAAATAATAAATCAAATGGTATTTTCGATTATCATATGTGGAGAATATTAGAGAATTTAGGTATATGGGGAGCGGTAATCGTTGGATTTTTGATGGGATGTTATGGAGTTGAATTTGGAAAATTCTTTTGGTTAGGTGTTGGTAGTTGGTTCATAGGAACATTCAGTTACGAAGCAGCACTCAATCATGTGAATAAAGGAACAATCTACAAGCCAGTCGATTACAAATGGCATATTTTAGGGTATGATATACCTTGGTGGGGTGGTAAAAAAATATTTATTTTACCAGCTACTGGTTTGATAATTTTGATTTATGGTATTATTATATAAATTGTTACATTAATATTAACCTTATTAGGAGAAAGTAAATGGACATAAGTAATTACACAATTCCTGATTCGTTACCTGATGAATGGCAATCGGATTTA
>MDTE01001662.1_pt1 | contig 12320 bp, 11 predicted proteins | sample 811231 | NCBI WGS metagenome assembly MDTE01 (sample SAMN05326651, study PRJNA326480) | marine metagenome | isolation source: seawater | place: Indian Ocean: Red Sea | collected 2010
AGGGCTTTTTCGTATTCTATCAAAGCCAATTCGGGCCGCCCCTGTGCCAAGAGAGCATCTCCGCGTTTAACCTGTTCGATAATATCCTGACCCGAAGCTAAACCAACAAATCCCCCAAGGCCGATCATCAAAACTATAAAACGCATATTCCCTCTTCCTCAAACAAGTTTCCCGAATCCATCCGATGCTCCTATCGCAGTTGACGCAGGACCTCTTCGGTGATCTGGGCAACCAGATCGTTTGTGTCTGCATTTTCGGGTGCGATTTCCGGAACCCTATCGCAAGCTGGCCGATCCCCTATTCCGAAGCGCTCTCTTAGAGCAATTAGATCATCGATATCCTGATCACCAAGGGTATGTACCTTACCTAACTGGTGCGCAACTAGGGCAATCTTGGCAAAGTGTTCAACTGTTTCCATCTTGAAATGGGCATCCATTACGTCTTTTCCAAGCGTAACCACCCCGTGATTGGCCATTAAAACAGCATCGTACTGCCGCAGCAAAGGTTTCATCGGTTCGACGATATCGGGTCCCCCAGGGGTTCCATAAGCAGCGAGTGGCACTCCCCCGAGACTTACGATAACTTCCGGCAAAACGCATTGAGTCAACTCTATACCGGCAACGGCAAAACCCGTAGCGGTTGGGGGATGAGCATGGACGACGGAGAATATATCCGATCGCAATTTGTAGATTTCTAAATGCATGCGAATTTCTGAGGATATCTTCATGGATCCCGCAACTTGCTCCCCTTCGAGATCGCAAATAGCCAACATGTCTTCGCTGAGAAACCCCTTACTAACTCCTGTTGGGGTGCACAAAACTCGATCGTCGTCCATCCGGACACTGATATTTCCGTCATTTGCCGCGACGTACCCTCGCTGATATACCCTGCGGCCCACCTCACATATTTCTTTTCTTAATCCATAAGCCGAATTCATTGGAAGACCTTTCTCAAATTCCAGTACGGTTTCTTCAGTTTTGTTCTCCCACCGACCCATATCCATCCCAACCCGGCAGGTAAACAAATATTGAAGGCAAAGAGCAGTACGCAAGCGACAAACGCCGGTTGGGTCTCTAATCCCAAGGAGCTAAATACTACAACTGCCGCAGCTTCCCGGACACCTAAGTCCATGAGCCCCAACGGCAAGAGCGCTTTCAATGCAAAGACTACAGGAATCGCCAACACCAGAGTCTGATCGACTACCATCCCAACGGTAACCAAACAGAGAAATTGGGTCATATAAACTAGATTAAATACTAAAGACAACCCCAGAACCGTTCCCCAACGGTCGATGCTCTTCACCGCCTTTATTGCTTTGATTAGTTTCACACTGGACTCCCCCCACCGCCATCCCAACCAAGCACTTCCACCAACTACAACTAGCGAAAACAGCAAATAAATACGGATATTGGGCCATAAAACCCAAGCCGCAAGCCAACCGAGTACTAAAGTGATTGCTCCAGAACTCAACTTGTCTATGGCGGTCAAAACCGCCAAACTGACATGACTTCTCCCCAGAAACACACCGCGTCCGACCTCGCCAACTCCCCCTGGAGTTACCAATCTCAGAGCGGTTCCACCCAATAGAGAATAGAGGCCCTCTATCCACTTGGCTTCGGGGATTTGATCCCGCAATAAGCGCTGCCATTTAATCCACTGAACCCCGATACCCACTAGAGCAATTGCTCCACAAAGCAACAATCTACTGCCATCGACCTGTCCAGCTGCTTCAAGCAACAATTCCGGCTTGAGGAACCAAACTAGGAAACCGAACAAAACAATTGCAATACTTGCTTTTAGAAAAATGAGTCGCATGAAAATCAGCAGTTCAAATCCGGGGATCTACTCCCCTCCCTGCTCTCGCAATCAAGCGGAAGGAAGGCGCTTCAAGGGCAAAAGTGCACTTAGACTCTCATGGGGTCTGGGTATTATATTAACCGCGATAACTTCACCCACCTTCGCGGCGGCGGCGGCACCAGCCTCCGTTGCCGCACGGACGGAGGCCACATCCCCACGGACAATCACCGAAACATATCCCCCCCCCGCCTGCTGCCAGCCGACCACCTCGACATTTGCGGATTTGACCATGGCATCCGCTCCTTCGGCCATGGCTACCCAACCGCGTGTTTCAATCATCCCCAGGGCTTTTCCCATCGTAGTCTTCTCTGTGTTTGAGTGCAGAAGATAGGAGGACCAACTCTTTCCGTCAAGTTAGACTAGCTCTTGTTTTTATATTGTCTTATACCCTTGACAGCTCTTGGGATTTCGCCCTAGTTGTGCGCCATAATCCACCTCAATAAAAGGGGAAAGAGAATTTTGATGCCGTATATAAAAAGAGCCTTAATCGGTCTCCTATTTATTTTACCCTCTATTGCCACTATTGAGACCGCTCAAGCTGAACCCTATATCGGTTTCCGCGAAGGGCTCAAATGCAGCGCCTGCCATGTAAATCAAACCGGGGGCGGCATGCGCACCGAGTACGGTTTCTACTATCCACAAACCGATATGGAGCCCCTTTGGAGCAACTTAAGCGACGAATCTTTCGACTTTAGTAATCAAATTGGGGAAAGCTTCTTCTTCGGTGCAGATTTCATGGCTGTTGAGGAGACCTCGCTTTCAGTAGATCAACGCACCACTGAACAGCCCTCTTCGCAAGAGGCTCAAAGCACTTTCGATATCCGCAGCGGCAATATCTATCTCGAAGCTCGCCTGGCACCAGAAAGACTGAGTCTCTATTTCGACGAAAATATTACCCCCTCGGGTGCAAATAGCCGCGAAGCCTTTATCCTTATCAAGCGCTTGCCCATTTCCAGCTATTTAAAAGTAGGCCGGATGTTGCTTCCCTATGGAATTCGACTTTGGGACGACGACGCTTTTATCCGCCAGGTAACAGGTTTTAACTTCGACAACCAGGATATGGGCATAGAGGTCGGCCTGGCTCCCGGCAACACTTCCTTTAGTGTGGCCCTGAGCAATGGAACCCAGGGCAGTCGGGATGACAATACGGCCAAAGCGATCTCCTCTGTCGGCTCCGTTTACCTGAATAATTTGATTTTGGGAGGCTCTTTTTCACTGAATGAATCTCGGGGGATCGACAGAATACTCTTCGGGTCTTTCGCCTCTTTGCGCCTTGGTCAACTCACTCTCACCGGTGAAATCGACAGGCTCAGCGAATCGGGAAAATGGAATCAGGACCAATTAATCGCTTACGCAAGCATTAACTACTGGATCCGCCAAAGCATCAATCTCCGCATGGCCTTCGACTTCCTCGACCCTTACGACGAAATCTCCGAAGATGAGAAAAGCCGCGTATCCATCGGCTTAGATGGGTTCATTACCCCCAATCTCAACGCCAGCGCATTTTATAAACTCAAAAAGAGCATCCCCCAAGATACCCAGGGCAACGCCGATATCCTGACTATAGCGCTACATGCATTCTTTTAAATTTACGTTTTAAAGAGAAAGGTTATGACATCTCCATCCGCTACGACATAATCTTTACCTTCAGTCCGCAACTGGCCCGCTGCTCTGAGTGGAACCCATCCCCCCATTGACAGTATTTGATCGCAATGAGCGATTTCCGCCCGAATAAACCCTTTTTCCATATCGGCGTGAATGCGTCCAGCTGCCCTAGGAGCCTTTTCCCCTTCGGCCAATTGCCAAGCTTGGAGTTTGCCATTGGCCAGAGTATAGAAGGTAATCAGATCGAGAAGTTGATAACCCGCCTGAATCAAGCGCTCCACACCAGAGTATCCGATGCCCAACTCCTCGAGAAACTCCGTTCTCTCTTCAACACTCAAGCTTGAGATCTCTGCCTCCAACTGCACTGGAACCACCAGTACTTTTTCCGGGCCATAACGTTCGATCAATCGAGCCACCCACTCTTTATCCTCTTTGGAATCCGCATCCCCTATATTGGCCAGATACAGAATCGGCAAGGCCGTCAGAAGCCGATATTGGTTGAGGGCCACAACTTGATCGGGGGGCAACTCCATCTCCAACACCCCTATTCCACGTTGCAATCCCTCCTGGACTTTGACGCAGACTTCTAGTTCTAAATTACGTTCACTCCGCGGCTCTGAACGCACCACTTTGTCAAGATAGGGTACCGCCTTTTCCATCAGTGCTAAATCAGCCATTAGTAATTCAGTCTCGATGGTTTCTATATCGCGAAAAGGGTCGATTGCTCCATCCACATGACTTATCCGCGTGTCGCCAAAACAACGCACTACCTGAATAAGCGCATCCGCTTCCCGAATATGGCCGAGGAATTGGTTGCCCAACCCCTCCCCCTTACTGGCACCTTGCACCAATCCGGCTATATCGACAAAGCGCACGGTAGTAGCCGTAGTCGATTCGGGATGAATAGTATCCTCTAATTGCTCCAACCTGGAATCGGGTACTTCGACAATACCCACATTGGGCTCTACGGTGCAAAAAGGATAATTCGAAGCCTCAGCCCCGATACCCGTTAGCGCATTAAAAAGAGTTGATTTACCGACGTTGGGTAATCCGATTATACCAATTTGCAAGCTCATATTTACATATTAATTTTTATATGACATCTTTATCTTCATCGAGCAATGACGGCTTAACCACGAGGGTCTTTTCTCGGCGCAATAAAGCCTGACCGGGATTGCCTCCTCTTGGCTTTGTCACATATTTCACCAAGGTATATACCACAGATACTTTATTTGCGGTTTTACCCTTGCTCCAATGCGCAGCAAGAGCGGCCGTCTCCTCCAACGTTTGTTTACTCGGCTCCTCCTTTCGGCCCTCGCGCCGCAAAACTACGTGAGATCCTGGATAACCGTGGGCATGGAACCACATATCGTTCTGGGCCGACATTTTATGCGTTAGCACATCGTTTTCCTTATTATTACGGCCCGCCCAAACCGACCACCCGGTAGATGTCCTGTAACGCCGGGGATGAGCATTGGGAGCCCCCGACCTGCTCTTTTTTTCCTCTTGTACCACTTTATCCTCCAACCAATCCTGCAGTTCAATAAGATCTTCCCAGGCATCCGCCTCCACTGCGCTGATCCAGGCTTCGAATCGCGCACATTGAAATTCGAGTTCGGCCAAACGCCGAGGTAAAATCTCTTGCCGGCGGCGAAACTTTTTTGCAGCTTTCAAATAACGAGCTGCATTATCGGCCGGAGTGCGTTCAGGGTCGAGATCTATTGCGAGTACCGAGCGTCCCTCCGGATCGAAAACATCACTCAACTCGACTTGTTTTTGCCCCGTTCTCACCTGAGCTAGATTCGCCAATAAAGCCGTGCCCTTTTTATCGTACTCTTCAGCTTGGTCTGCGGTTCCGAGTTCAGTTCTAAGGGCCATTAAACGCCGACGGCCATTTTTTAAAGCGCGGACTAATCGCCCCTTTAATTTCCTTTGTTGTCCCTGATTTTGGCGTAGATCGCGCTCGGCCTGGAACGAAAACCATATCGCCTCACTGACAGAATCAAATTCCTGGTAAGCTCCCTTTAAACGTCGCGGTTCCAAAGCGGAAAAGCAGATCTTACCCGCTTCGTTCCAGTGGAAAGCCTCAAACCCGATTTCGCGCGAGTAAAGTTGAGAAGCAAGATCCCAAATTGCCATGCCCTGATTTTTATCGTCCAATTTATCAACGCGAAAAAGCAATTCACGTATCAAGGTCGAATCCGCCCCGGCCAACCAACGTCTGGCAAATTTTTCCAAGGGCAAATCTGTTAGAGCCAACTGGTCATTCCACGTATCAGCTGAATCGCTACCGGGCAATAACCTACCCGCAGAATCCGGCGGGCGATACACCTTAGCTATGTCCGACTTGCCACGGGGGGCTCCCCAATCACCGAGGATCTCCCCGCCATTCTCCCGATGGAGAATAAATCGAACCTTGTTGGGCACAAGTTCACAAACCAAATAGCCGAAACTAACCCGGTTGCTTCGATCCCGCCGCTCTAGCCGCAACCGAATAATCCGCTCTTTTCGCTCAGCCAGAACCTGGACTATCCTCGCCCGAACCAAGTATTTCTCGGGTCCATTTCCAATACCCCGATCTCGCGGCCAAGGCTCCTTGCGCAAACACAGTACTCCTTCTCGGCCCCCAACCCCATAGACCCAGATACTGTCTTGAATGCTAAAGGAGAGTTGGTTTGCGACGCTATGCGCCTGGTTTATGACCGCTCCTTCCAGATGTGAACTCAACTCTCTGGCAAGAGCCTGGATCGTGAAATAATCAAATGCCATTCAATGAACCAGAACCAACGGGAATCAACCCAGCATCCACTCACACTTTAAAGGGATAATACATTCAAGCTCGAATTCAATTTCTCAAGGTTCGACCGGTATTCAGCCTGACGTTCACGCTCTCGTTCTACTACTTCAGCAGGAGCCTTATTGACGAATTTCTCATTGGAGAGCTTAGCGTCCAATCCCTTGAGCAACCCGGTAAATTTATTGATTTCCTTTTCAATCCTTTGCCGCTCTTGCTCAAGATCGATTAAGCCCTCTAAGGGAACAAAAATCTCCGCATCAACAGTCACTGCACTAGCCGAAGCTGGCGGCTGGGTCAATCCCTGACCGATTTCTACTTCTTCTGCTCGGCTCAGCAAAGAAAGATAGGCTTCGACTTGGCGTAGTTCATTTTCAACCTGGGGTGACGAAACAGAGATCAACACTTGAATCTTCTTACCCGGGGGAACATTCATCTCTCCCCGAATACCTCTTATAGCCGTCACAAGATCTTGTAAGCGCTGCACTTGCGATTCTGCCTGGCCATCGACAAACGATTCGTCATATTCAGGCCATGGCGCGATCATAATACTCTCAGCCCGATCTTCTTCATCCAAAGGCAACGCTTGCCATAAGGTCTCGGTGATAAAGGGCATAATCGGATGCAATAAACGCAGCGCCACCTCTAATACCCGGACTAGAGTATGCTGTACTTCAATCCGAGCCTGCAGATCGGCTCCCTGTAAACGCACTTTGGCCAACTCCAAATACCAATCGCAAAAATCGCCCCAGACGAAGTGGTACACAGATCGAGTCAGATCGCTAAAGCGATACTCTTCCAGAGCTTCAGTGACTTCACGCACTGTCGCCTCTAAGCGGCTACAAATCCAGCGATCGGCCAACTCACTCTTCGTGCCTTCGACAGGTTGATACCCATCGGTATTCATCAGCACAAAGCGCGTTGCATTCCACAGTTTATTGCCAAAATTTCGACCCGCTTCTGCACTCGCCGAAGACTGTACCTTGTTGGCCTCAATCTCGGCGTCAAAACGCACATCCTGAACAGCTCCTGCCTGAGCCAATAGACTGTAACGAGTCGCATCAGTTCCGTAGAGATCGACCAGATCAAGTGGGTTTAGACCAGTACCCAAACTTTTACTCATACGCCGACCATCCTTGGTTAGAATAGTCGGATGGACCAATACCGTCTTAAAGGGTATCTCTTCAATGCAATCGACCGATGTCATCGCCATTCGCAAAACCCACAAATAGAGGATGTCGCGAGCAGTGATCATCAAATCGGTAGGGTAAAAATAGTCCAAAAGCTGGCGATCCTGAGGCCAGCCCAGGGTAGCAAAAGGCCATAAGGCGGAGGAAAACCAGGTATCGAGTACATCCGGGTCCTGAACCCAACTCAGACCCCCACAATCCGGACAGGATTCGGGCTTGGTCACACTGACCATAGGTTTTGCTCCATCGGCGACCGAAACCCGGAAACTACCTTCTCGCAACGCTTGATCACGAGGTAAATTGCCGAGAGGAATCAATCCATCAGCACTACATTCCATGCAATACCAGGCGGGGATTCGATGCCCCCACCAAATTTGCCGCGAAAGAGCCCAGTCGCGGATACCATCTAACCACTCAAGTGCATAATGGCGAAACCGGTCTGGCACATATTGGATCTCCTGACGCACGAGCACTGGTTTAATTTTTTGGGCTAGGCTCTCCATATTCATAAACCACTGTTCCATCGGCAGCGGTTCGATAACCGTACCACATTTGTCGTGGTGAGGTACGGCGTGCTCATGATCCTCTACTTTTACCAGCAACCCCTCCTCTTCCAGAGCATCAACCAGCACCTTGCGACACTCATAGCGATCCAACCCGGCAAAGCGACCAGCCGCCTCGGTCATTAATCCATCAAATCCTATGACCTGGATCTGCGTTAGGTTGTGGCGTTCTCCCAATTGATAGTCATTCGGATCGTGAGCGGGAGTAACCTTTACGGCACCACTCCCCATTTCGGGATCGGCATATTCGTCGGCGACAATCGGAACCTCCCGTCTAGTCAAGGGCAATTCCACTTCAAGTCCGACCGCACTCTCCCATCGTGGATCATCAGGGTGAACTGCTACAGCGGTATCTCCGAGCATCGTCTCAGGCCGGGTCGTAGCGACGATGACATCGGGCCCATCGCTTTTTGCCGGATAGCGAATAAGCCATAAATGCCCCGATATTTCGCGCTCTTCGGTTTCTAAATCTGAAATAACGGTCCGACATTGAGGGCACCAATTGATCATCCGAGTACCGCGATAAATCCACCCCTGATCTTGGAATCGCGCAAAGGCCTGCAAAACAGCCTCGACATAGCCTTCATCGAGCGTAAAACGCTCCCTGCGCCAATCGTAACTCGCTCCGAGTTTGCGCAATTGCCGATAAATCGCATCGCCGTATTTCTCCTTCCACAGCCAGATCCTTTCGAGCATCGCTTCGCGGCCTAGGTCGTAGCGATTTTTCCCTTCGGTCTCCAGCAATTCCTCTTCCACCTTCATCTGAGTAGCAATCCCGGCGTGATCCGTGCCCGCCAGACACAGAGTCTCGTACCCCTGCATACGCTTCCATCGCACCACCAAATCGTGAATGGCATGTTGGATCGCGTGACCCATATGGAGTTCGCCGGTCACATTCGGAGGTGGTATAACAATGGAGTAGGGCTTTTTATCCGGATTGATCTCGGCATTAAAAAAGCCTTTTTGTTCCCAAAACTCGTACCATTTTTCCTCAATCTCTCCGGGATCGTAAATCTTTGCCAGGTCTTCGCTCATAATTTTCCCACTATTATATTTGCACTTAAATTTCGTAACTATATGGATTTAATTTAAGTTAAATATAAGTTTTCCCCTTTGACTTGACAATCGGCAGGCCCTATTTGGCCCTGAAATTGCTCTTATTTTATCAGACCCTAATACGATAAGAGGCCTTGCCATGATCAGAGCTATTCATACCGGCATCACCAGTGCGGCTTCTCTGGCTGCAGTGCTCTTTGCCCTTTCGGTCCTTGGCCTTTCTTTCTGTGCCCTACCCGTGCTGGTCATCTCTCTTTTCTGGTTGGGTTAACTCTCCTATAAAAGAGATAGTCAATTCTCCCTACTCAACCTGCTCGAAATTACTTCCTGTATTTGAATGAGCTTGACTCGCGGACCACTGCTTCGGCCCAGCTGAGAAAGCACTATACCATCTACAACTAGCACCAACTCCCCCAACCTCTCACGCCTTGGATAAATTTGCGCCGATCCCCAATTATCCCTAGTTTTTCCGACACTATGGATAATTGGTCTACACTGCGCACAGAGCAAAGTAACCCGGCAAGCGAAAAAATCGATGAGGTCTCGACCCAGGAGATGCTAGCCATCATCAACAGGGAAGACGCTCTGGTTCCCCATGCGGTCGGCACTCAGATGATTCCCATTGCTCAGGCTGTCGACCTGGTATCTAACCAAATCCGAAAAGGCGGTCGTCTATTCTATATAGGAGCGGGAACCAGTGGCCGACTCGGTATCTTGGATGCTTCTGAATGTCCACCGACCTTCAGTGTAGATCCCCAATTAGTACAGGGCATCATTGCCGGAGGCTCAGAGGCAGTTTTCCAGGCTGTTGAAGGAGCCGAGGACGATCGATATGGCGCCCAGAGCGAATTCGAACTCCATCAGCTCACGGCTAACGATGTCGTAATGGGTATTGCGGCAAGCGGAGTCACTCCCTTTGTACTCGGAGGGATCGAATACGCACAGCATCTAGGCTGTAGGACCATCTTCTTTTCTTGCAATCCAGATACGGCCGAATCCGTCCGGGCCGATATTACGATCATGCCGGAAGTCGGCCCCGAAGTGATCACGGGATCAACTCGCATGAAAGCCGGAACGGCCACCAAGCTAGTTCTCAATATGATCAGCACCGGAACAATGATTAAATTGGGTAAAAGCTATGGGAATTTAATGGTTGACCTCCACCCCACCAACGCTAAATTGCGCGACCGTGCCCGACGCATATTTTCAACCCTTACCGGCGCTGATAGTCAGGTAGCCCAAACCCGATTAGACGCTGCGGACGGTCGCTTGAAACTGGCCCTGGTGATGGAACTATGCCAACTCGACCACACTCAAGCCCAAAACCTGCTCGCAACTCACAACGGAAAAGTCAAGGCTGCAATTAGATCCGTACCTAGGTCGACCAATTGAAATACGTGAATTTAGGCAATACCGACCTACGCATATCCGTACTCGGTCTGGGCACGGTTCAACTGGGGATGCCTTATGGGTACGACAACCAGGCTCCCCCCCCTGATGCAGAGGTAATTCGCCTGATCCAACACAGCCTCGATCTCGGCATCAATTTCATCGATACGGCTCCAGGCTACGGTCGCAGCGAAATACTGGTGGGCAAAGCCTGTTCCCAGCTTGATAGCCGTCCGATCATCGCAACCAAGCTATCCATAACCGACCCCGATGGGGCGCAGTTTCTAGAGGGCCAAGCCCTGCGCGACTCGATTGAACTTTCGCTCAAACAAAGCTTGAAAACCCTGGGACTCGAAACACTCGACCTGGTACAACTTCACAGTCTCAGCACCAATTTCACCACCCCTGAATTACTCGATCTGCTAGCTCAATACACCCAGCGCGGTTGGGTCCGCCATTGGGGTGTTACTACCTATGGCGAAGCCGCCCCATTAGATGCGCTGAATTATCCAGACCTATTCTGCTCGCTTCAGGTGCCCAGTAATGCGCTGGATCTCCGGATGGAAAACAAGGTCCTCATCCGCGCCACCGAGTTGGGCGTTGGGAGAATCCTACGCTCTATTTTTCTCCAGGGCGTCCTTTCCAGTAGGTTCCATTCCCTTCCAGATCACCTCGCCCCCTTAGTCACCCTAGCATCCCCCCTTATCAAAATAGCCGAGGACGCAGGAATCGAGCTGGGGGAACTAGCCCTGCGTTTTGCCGCCTTTTCTCCTTACGCTGATTCTGCTATTTTTGGCACAACCTCTATCGCAGAGCTCGAAGCGAATATCCACACTCTTCGGGCTGGTCCCCTGCCAGAAGAGGTACTAAACGCTGTGCGCACGATCAAAGTTGCCGATCCTTCAATGCTCAACCCTGGCAACTGGAAACGATAACCTGGAAGAAACCACATGCCTCAGATAAATTATAATGCCTGGGCCTTCCTTAGCTTAGATAGCGAACCAACATCGGGCGAACCGACATCCTTCAACCCCCCGGTCATCACCAATATGGCCATAGACTACCAAGCGAGCCTAATCTTCCAGTTTTCCGCGCTCGCAAATTCACTCATTATATCTATAGAAACGACTACACTTTCAGCCGAAACTCATCAAGAAGATTCACTATTCTCAATGCTGACCGGGCCGAGCCCCAATCACTACCAGCGCTGCGCAACACCTGGCTGGGATCGCAGGCCTACCGATAGCCATACCGTATTCAGCACCCAAATCGAACGCAGCGATACCTATTTGAAGTTGAATTACAATAAGCGAGACAACCTAATCATCTCCAAAGTGGAATTCTCATCGCCATGAATCTGCCCACACCTGGCCAAGAGCGCAGCACACTTGAAACTCCTGTTTTAATGGTTAATCTCGACCTCTTCGAAGCCAATATCCGATCCATGGCTGACCATTGCCGCAATAACGGCAAAGCCTGGAGACCGCACAGCAAGGCCCACAAATCCCCGGCCATAGCCCGGTTTCTTTTGGATAATGGAGCAAGTGGAATAACCTGTGCCAAATTGGGCGAAGCCGAGTTAATGGCCCAACACGGCATCGAGTCGATCTTATTGGCCAATCAAATCGTCACCCCGAGCAAACACAAAACCCTAGCCGAACTCCAACGCCAAACTGAAATCATCGCAGCCATTGATCATATCTCCGTCGTCGAGCCCATGGGCAAAGCAGCGACCAAAGAGCAAACCATTATCCCGGTCGTTGTTGAAATCGATATCGGCATGGACCGAGTCGGCGTAGAACCGGGACTTCCCACACTCGACTTGGCGAAGGCGATTTGCGCCCAACCTGGCCTTGCGTTCAAAGG
>MDTE01180409.1_pt1 | contig 12320 bp, 12 predicted proteins | sample 811231 | NCBI WGS metagenome assembly MDTE01 (sample SAMN05326651, study PRJNA326480) | marine metagenome | isolation source: seawater | place: Indian Ocean: Red Sea | collected 2010
GATCGGTATGACAACTATTCCAGCTAATAAAATTCCGAGACTAAATACCAATCCAATTACAATAGAGGAGTGAGAGAGGTCTTTTAATTCTTTGATCTTAATAGATAGTCCTAAAGCAATGAGAGCAAACCCAAAGAGCGTGGAGACTAGTTGGTGGCCACGACTTAGTTAGTCTAATCAACGGAAACAGAAAGAGAATATGAATATTTTTTCTGCTCTTAATATATATTATACAATTCAAAGTACCTTCCGTAATGTCCTTTCAAAGAACTAGGCTAAACATGTGGAATATAATTATCTAAAACATCTGTCAAACATATGCCTAGGATTCCATATTGAATCCATACAGAATCATTTAACACATACTCGACACTTGGATTCACAAATATTAAACACATGCTCTAGAGTGCTTAAAACAGTTTTTTAAAGTTTACACCTTTTGAAGGTTTACATCATGTCGAACTTGATACGATTATTTTCTTATTTGAATATTTTAGCATGACCTCAGGTATATAAGGTACACCACCTGCCATGGCGCATGCATGGGTACAAAAAATGTTATCACAATGTTATCACAAATATTTATTTTTTTATTGATTGTGGATTCAGCGCATACTAGAATCAAGACTGATAACGCTTGGAAAACATAGGAATTAAGCGTGAACGAACTGTCGGGGCCATAGCTCAGCTGGGAGAGCGCTACGCTGGCAGCGTAGAGGTCAGGGGTTCGATCCCCCTTGGCTCCACCAATTAAACCACTACATCCCCCATCTCATTGCTGCAGTATGAACAGCCGAGTCCCAATGATTTACTAATTCTTGATCAAGTTTTGTTAAAGTTATCGAAGCCCCTTGCATTTCTAGTGATGTACAATAATTACCAACTAACGATCTAGCTATTTTGACTTTTTTTCCATCAAGCATTTTTTTAGCATTATCGTAAACAAGATATAATTCAGTAAGGGGCGTGCCTCCCATACCATTTACAAAGAGTAAAATTTCTTCATTATTTTCAGGCTTTAAATCTTCAATTATTGCCTCTAATAATTCATTTGTAATTTCTTGTGCTGGCTTAACTTTATCTCTTCTTCTACCTGGCTCACCATGAATACCAACTCCAAATTCCATTTCATCTACACCAAGATCAAAAGTGGGCTTACCTGCAGCAGGCACTGTGCAGCTTGAAAAAGCTACTCCCATCGAACCAGAATTTTTATTAACTTTATCTCCTAAATTTTTACACTCTTCAAGAGTGCCTCCTGCCTCTGCAAGAGAGCCAATAATTTTTTCAACAATGACAGTAGCGGCTACTCCTCTACGTCCTGTAGTAAAAGATGAGTCTTCAACTGCTACATCATCATTAGTTAAAACAGACTCATTGGGACCAGTCATCATTTCGGCTGCCATTTGAAAATTCATTACATCGCCAGAATAATTTTTAACGATGAATAAAACACCTGCTCCACTATCAACTTTTTCTGCAGCTGCAATCATTTGATCTGGTGTTGGTGATGAAAAAACAAATCCTGGACATGCGGCATCTAGCATGCCATATCCAACTAAACCACCATGCATTGGTTCATGACCACTTCCTCCACCGCTGATTAAGGCTACTTTTCCTTCTTTTGTGGCTTTGGATCTCGTAATAAAATTAGGATCATAGTAGCATTTCACAATATCTTGATGTGCTGCACCAAATCCCTGTAAACTTTCCTTTAGAAAGTCATCTGCTGAGTTCATAAATTTTTTCATAGCTTCCTCCTAACTATTTAATATTGACTCACATACGGTTTTAATCATTAGTTGTGATGAACGAGCTCCTGGATCTATATGGCCTTTTGCACGCTCACCTAAAAAAGAAGCCCTACCCTTGGTAGCTAATAGATCTTTAGTTGATAGCATACCTTTTTCAGCAGTATCTATAGCTTCTTTCATTATATCTTTGAGTTCTTTGTTACTCTCAACTCCTTGTTTAAGACAATTAGCTACTGGTATCAAAACATCCATCATTGTTTTTTCACCTACCTCAGCCTTGCCTCTTTGTTTGACGGCTTCTACTCCAACAGCGAACATATCTATAGCTTTTTTATAATCTACACCATCATCTATATTACTGCCCTTAGCCATAGTCATAAATAATGTTCCAAATAAAGCACCAGATGACCCTCCAATGCCTGATAAAACTTTCATGGCTATTTGATTTAATGCTTTAGACATTGGTAAGTCTTTTATTGTGGGCTCCAATTCAATAACAAGTCTTATTCCTCTTTGAACATTAAAAATATGATCACCATCACCAATTTCTTGATCTAACTTTTCTATTTCTGGTGCGTTGTCATCTATGACAACTTGAATTTCCTTCGCCCTTTGAATTAAGAAATCAACACTCACTCTACTTTTACTCCATGATCATTAAAGAATAGTAACTTACTATTATCAATGGAAAAATTAATTTCTTGTCCACGCTCACCTTGGAATATTCCTTGGTATAAAGACAAAATTTCTGCGCCATTATATTCTACCTCTACGATTGTTTCTGCTCCTAAAGACTCTATAGTTTTAATAGCGCCTTTTAATTCGCCTTGACCTAATTTGATATGCTCAGGTCTAAGACCTAATTGACTAGATGAACTTGGTGCAGATGTGTTTATAGTTTCATTTTTTAAAATATTAATTTTGGGTGACCCTAATCTATTTGCTACATAGATAGATTTAGGCTGATTATAAATTTCCTCGGGGGTCCCGATTTGAGCAATTTTTCCATTTTCTAGAACACCAATACGATCAGCCATAGTTGTGGCTTCTGCTTGGTCATGAGTTACATACAAAATTGTAGATCCTAAATTTAGTTGAATATTCTTCAATTCAACTCTTAAGCTTTCTCGAAGTTTTGCGTCTAATGAAGATAAAGGTTCGTCCATCAAATATATACTTGGGTCTCTGACTAAAGCTCGTCCTATAGCTACTCTTTGCATTTCTCCACCTGAAAGCTCTGTAGCTTTATTATTTAATTTACCTGAAATCTTTAGCATTTCCGCTATTTTTGAGATCTTTTCTTTGATTTCATTTTCAGGAACTTTTCTTAAAGGAGATCTGAGTGGAAAGGCTAAATTATCATAAACTTTATAGTGAGGATAAAGGGAATACTGTTGAAATACAAAGGCTGTATCTCTTGCTGCAGGTTGAGCTTCTGTTAGATCCTCATCGTCAAAAAGTATTCTTCCTTTTTCAATTTTTTCTAAACCTGCAATTGATCTTAAAGTAGTAGTCTTCCCGGCACCTGTGGGGCCCAATAAAACAAAAAACTCTCCATCATTTACAGTAATACTAATATCATCTAAGGCTTTTATTGTTTTATCATAAATCTTAGTAACATTTTGAAGTTCAACTTTAGACATTAGTTCATAAACTCACTTGTTAGTGCTTTTTCATTTGATCCATCAAAAATTATTTGGTTATCATTTAAAGCACTAAATTGTATTTGTTCATTGACTTTGACGTGTGTGTCACTATCAACTCGAATTTTTATATTTCCTAATTGTGTTTCAATAGTTAAAATTTTTCTAGAACCAAGATACTCAACACCAAAAATATTTCCTTTTACTCCATTTTCAGATACTAATTTCAGATTTTCAGGTCTGACCCCTAAAAAATTTTCATTTGAAGTAGAGCCTTCTCTTTGGACTGGTATATTAAATGATGAACCAAGTAAGTCGATACTTGATTGGCTTGGTGAAATTTTTTCTTTAATTGGTATAAAGTTCATGCCAGGAGAGCCAATAAAGTTAGCAACAAATTTTGTTTTGGGTTTGTTATAAATAACTTTTGGACTATCCGCTTGGAGAACCTCTCCTTCATTCATAACTGCTATACGATCAGCCATAGACATTGCCTCTTGCTGATCATGGGTCACGTACACAGTAGTTGCATCAATGTCATCATGGAGCTTTCTTAACTCTAGACACATAAGCTCTCTAAACTCTGCATCCAATGTTCCTAAAGGCTCATCCATTAAAAAAGCTTTTGGTCTTCTAACTAGGGCTCTTCCAAGAGCTACTCTTTGACGATCACCTCCTGCTAAAGAAGATACTTTTGACTTTAAAAGGTGATCTATTCTTAAAAGTTTGGCAGCATCCATTACTTTGTCGTCTATTTCTCTTTTTGAGAATTTTTGCATTTTTAGCGGAAATGCTAAGTTATTTCTCACATTCATATGTGGATACAATGCAAAAAGCTGAAAAACAAAAGCTATATCTCTTTGAGAAGCTCTTAAATAACCGACATCCTCTTTATCAAGATATATATTCCCAGAGGTTGGCAGTTCTAATCCTGCGATCATTCTAAGCGTTGTGGTTTTACCACACCCCGACGGACCTAATAGAACGAAAAATTCTTTATTTTCAATTACAAGATTTGAATTTTTAACGGCAACGAAGTCACCAAAAGATTTATGTAAGTTTTTTATCTCAATTTCTGCCATGTTTAATCCGGAAAGTGACTAGTAATTACAAAACCTATTGTTCCAACAAGAATTACAATAAATGAATAAGTATACATCCACATAGCAAATGGTTGCATCAGCATAAAGACTCCAATTAAGATTAGTGCCGTGGATGCATTTTCCCATATAGCTCTTTTAAATATTCTTCTCAATAAACTTTTTTTCTCAGCCATTATTTTCTTACCGCTCCAAATGTAATTCCTCTTAATAGATGTTTTCTTAAAACTACTGTAAAGATCATAACAGGTATTAAAAACAAAGTTGTACCTGCACCAATTGCTGGCCAGTCTAAACCACCTTCACCAATAATAGTGGGAATGAATGGAGGTGCTGTTTGAGCATTGAATTGTGTCAATAAAACTGCAAAGGCATATTCATTCCATGAAAAAATCATACAAAATATTGCAGTTGCTGCTATCCCTGTCATAGCTTGGGGAAGAACAACTTTAAAGAAAGCTTGTAATCTTGAATATCCATCTATCATAGCTGCCTCTTCATATTCTCTGGGTATTTCATCCATGAATCCTTTAAGCAGCCAAACTGCTAAACTTAAATTGACAACTGTATAGAGAATTATCATGCCTATGTGAGTATCTCCTAAACCAAGTTTTCTATACATTATAAAAATTGGTACTGCCACGGCTATTGGAGGAAACATCCTTGTAGAAAGAATGAAAAACATCAAATCATCTTTTAATGGAACTTTAAATCGAGAAAAGGCATACGCTGCCAAAGCTCCCAAAAATACTGAAAAGAAAGTCGCTCCAAAACCAATGATTAAAGAATTAGAATATCTTCCTAAAAATTTCGAAGGACCTGTAATGACCATTTCTCTACTTCGAACTAATTCTTCATACCAGGTTTCAGGTGGGGGAAGAGAGTCTAAGTATTCTTGTGGCTGTCTTGATCTATTGGTAAATAAGTTCACATACCCCTCTAAAGAAGGGTCAAATAATACCTCCGGGGGGTAAGAAATAGCGCTATCAACGCTTTTAAAGCTAGTGGCTACTATCCAAGTAATGGGGATAAGAGTAACAACCATATAAACAATTATTATGCTGGCAGCTAATTTTCTTGAAAAACCTGAAGGCTCTAATGGTGATCTAGATGTATCCATTTACCTTTCCTTAATTTTGTTCATGACTTTGACATAAACATTTCCAAATCCAAATATTGTAACGAATAAAATAACTGCAAAAGCAGAACTGTACCCCGTTTTCCATTTTTCAAAAGCTTCGCGTTTTAAATTAATTGATGCCAACTCTGTTGCTGAGCCAGGACCACCTGAAGTCAATTCTACGACCAAATCAAACATTTTAAAATTTTCAATTCCTCTAAACAAAAGTGCGAGCAATAAGAAAGGTAAAACGGATGGAAGAGTTATATGAATAAACTGTTGCCACTTACTGGCTCTATCTACTTCAGCTGCCTCATACAGATAATTTGGAATAGATCTTAATCCTGCTAAACAAATCAACATCGTAAATGGGGTCCACATCCATGTATCAACAATTACTATTGACCAGGGGGCAAGAGTGCTCGATCCAATCATATCAAATACTCCAAAGTCATAAAAAAAATTTACAACATAATTAAATAGCCCCACTTGTGGGTTGTATAAATAAGTCCAAAAAACACCAACGACAGCAGGTGACAGCATCATTGGCAAAACTATTAGAGTTGTCAAAAGCTCATTACCTTTAAATTTTCGATTAAGTAAAAGTGCTAGACCAAGCCCAATCAAAGCTTGAAGAACTAAAGTCCAGCAAACAAAGTGGGCAGTAATTTGCATTTTTTCCCAGATCTCTTCTTTTCCTAGGATTTTTTTGTAATTTTTTAAACCTACAAACTTTGGTTCTCTACCAATTTTGTTAGCATAAAAATTTGTAAATGACATTCTAATCGCATAGATCAGAGGATAAATATTAATTGCAAGTAATAATATGAGGGTTGGTGTAATAAAAAGCCAAGCAATAGCTTTGTCAGAAAGACCTTTAAATTTATTCATAGCACCCTTCATGGTAAATGATATCTAATAAAAATTATGAAGGGTGGGAAAGACTCCCACCCTTTAGATTATATTTTATATTTTACCGTCAGCTTCAAAGACCTCTTCCCAGTCCTCGATAATTTTATCGAGAGCTTGCTGAGCAGAGCCTTTTCCATTAACAACATAGTCGTGAATTCTTTCCTGCATTGGCAGCATTAATTCAACGAATGTTGGCTCTTGCCAGAAGTCCTTAACAATGCCCATAGAGTCTAAGAAACCTTGAGCATAAACAGCTGAGTCAACAAAATCAGGAGATCCCAAAACATCCATGTGACATGAATATCCACCTAGATCCCACCATTTTTGTTGAATATCAGGTCTTGCGAACCATTTCATGTACTCTAAAGCTAAGTCTTGTTTATCTGAGTAACTCACAACAGAGATACCCTGACCACCAAGAGTAGCTGCACATACATTTTGACATGGGTTAGCAAAGAAGCCTGAGACTCTTCCATCACTGTCTTCTTTGTAGACACCTGGCCAGAAAGCATACCAGTTCATTTGGAAAGCAACCTGTCCTGACTTATAAGCGTCAAGGTTAGCTACCATGTATGCATCTGAGTGTCCTGGAGGTGCACAGTCATCGTACATCTTCTTATAGAACTCTACAGCTTCAGCTGCTGCTGCTGAGTTGAAATATCCATCCATTGAATAAGGATTATTTGGATCTTCATATTCCATTCCCCAAGCATACATAGCTGCTGTTACACCCATTGTGATACCTTCTGAACCACGCTCAGTGTTAATCGCTGCACCGTATCTTACAACTCCATCAATTTCTCTTCCTTGGAAGAAAGTACACATATCGTATAACTCATCCCAAGTTTTTGGTACTCCAAGATCATATCCATGCTTTGATTTGAATTCAGCTTGAAGCTCAGGTCTATCAAACCAATCTTTTCTATATGCCCAAGCTAATGCATCACCCATAGCTGGAAGAGCATAATAGTTTGGTGTTCCTTTAGGCCATGTTGAATAAGCGTAAACGGTAGCAGGATTAAAATCATCCATTGAAATGCCATTAGCATCAAAGAAGTCATTTAATTTTACATAGTGACCGTATGTTGCTCCAGCACCAATCCACTGAGAGTCACCAATTAACAAGTCAAAAGTTTTACCTTTGTTGTTAAGTTCGTTTAACATTCTGTCAGCGAAGCTTGTCCAAGGAACAAACTCAAAGTTCATATCAATACCAGTTTCAGCAGTAAACTCTTTACTTAATTCCTGTAAAGCATTAGCAGGGTCCCATGCAGCCCAACCTAGGGTCAAAGACTCAGCTTTAGCATTTAAAGAAAAGAATAAGGCGAATACCGGTACTAAAAATACAGATAGTATTTTCTTCATGATTATATCCTCCTAATATTAATCAATTGATTGTTGAAACAATATATTAAAAAGAAAATTCTTTTCATGCAATTAATGAATACCTTCACTAAAAAAACTTATAAAAATCAATAAATTACTTACATTTTTTTGCTATTTAAAAAAAATTATCATGGATTAAAATGACTACTAGGTGGGAGAAATTAATGAAATCGATACAAGGGCCTGCTATTTTTTTAGCACAATTTGCTGGTGATGAGGCACCGTTCAATAGCTTAGAAAACATATCCAAATGGGCAAGTGACTTAGGTTACAAAGGAGTTCAAATACCTAGCTGGGACGGAAGACTATTTGATTTAACTAAAGCATCTGAGAGCAAAGATTATTGTGATGAGGTTAAAGGAATATTAAAAAGTTATAATTTATCATTAACTGAGCTCTCCACTCATTTACAAGGTCAACTTGTTGCTGTGCACCCTGCTTATGATACAGCATTTGATGGTTTTGCCGCACCAGAAGTTAGAGGTAATCCCCAAAAAAGACAACAGTGGGCTATAGACCAGTTAATGAAAGCTGCACAAGCATCACAAAACTTAGGTTTAACTAATCATGTTACTTTTTCTGGTGCTCTCGCATGGCCATATGTATATCCTTGGCCACAAAGACCAGCAGGACTAGTAGAAACGGCTTTTGATGAACTAGCTTCTAGATGGAAACCCATTTTAGATAATTTTGATGATTGTGGTGTAAACCTCTGTTATGAGATACATCCAGGTGAAGATCTTCATGATGGGGTTACTTTTGAAATGTTCTTAGAGAGAGTTGGAAATCATAATCGTTGCAATATGCTCTATGACCCAAGTCATTACGTTTTACAGCATTTAGATTATTTAGCAAATATTGATATTTATCATGAAAAAATAAAGATGTTTCATGTCAAAGATGCAGAATTAAATCCCTCAGGTAAACAAGGTGTTTATGGTGGATTTCAATCTTGGGTTGATCGCGCAGGAAGATTTAGATCCCTTGGCGATGGTCAAGTTGATTTTAAATCTATTTTTTCTAAATTGACCACTTACGGGTATGATGGATGGGCAGTTCTTGAATGGGAATGTGCTTTGAAACATCCTGAAGATGGTGCCAGAGAAGGAGCAGAGTTTATACGTAACAATATAATAAGAGTAACTGAAAAAGCCTTTGATGATTTTGCAGAATCGGGAACTGATCAAGAGGCTAATAAAGAATTGTTAGGAATTAAGTAAAGATGTCTTCAAAAATCAAACTTGGAATGGTTGGTGGTGGACAGGGTGCTTTTATTGGAGCAGTTCATCGAATAGCATCTCGAATTGATGATCGATATGAATTAGTAGCAGGGGCATTTTCCTCTAATCCTATAAAGTCAATTGCTTCAGGCAAAGAATTAGGCATCAATGATGATCGTAATTATTCCAGTTACGAGGAAATGGTTGAGAAGGAGTCAATCAGGGAGGATAAAATTGATGCTGTTGCAATCGTAACGCCAAATCATATGCACCATCCCATCTCAATGGTTTTCATGAACAAAGGATTTAATGTTATTTGTGACAAACCCTTAGCCATGAACTTAAAAGAATGTGAAGAGTTAGTTCAAACAAGAAAAGATAAAGATGTAATATTTGCCCTAACTCATAATTACACTGGCTATCCTATGATTAGACAGGCAAGAGAAATGTGTAATAATGGTGAATTGGGAAATATTAGAGTAATTCAAGTTGAATATGCTCAAGATTGGCTTACTGAGGATCTTGAAAACAAAATGGATAGTGGAGGTAATAAACAAGCTTCATGGAGAACTGACCCAACACAATCTGGTGGAGGGGGATGTATTGGAGATATTGGAACTCATGCCTTTAACTTACTCAGATTTATAACAGATTTAAAACCTCATCAAATTTCAGCTGAACTAACAAGTTTTGTTCCAGGCAGGAAATTAGATGATAATGCCCAGATATCCATTCGCTTTGATGGCGGAGCTAAAGGGACAATATGGTCCTCTCAGATTGCACCCGGTAATGAAAATCATCTTCAAATAAGGATTTATGGAGAAAATGGTGGTCTTGAGTGGTGTCAAGAAGACCCAAATTATTTGTACTTTACAAAATTCGGCTCACCTAAACAAAAGATTACTCGTGGAGGGGCTGGTGCTCTAAATGATGCCAATGATGTTTCAAGAATTCCACCCGGTCATCCTGAGGGTTATCTAGAAGGGTTTGCAAATATATACACAGATGTAGCCAATGCATTACAAGATAAAAAAAATAATATTTATGACTCTGCTAAATATAATTTTCCCACAGTAGAAGATGGCTTAGAGGGAATTAGATTTATTGAAAGATCAATTGCATCAAGTAGTTCTGACTCTAGTTGGGTTAATTTTTAATTTAATTCCAACTTAAAGATTTTCTTGAAGTCCAATATTTTTCTGAACCAAGATTATAATTTTTAAGATTTGGAATTGTTAGGTCTACTTTATCAAGACAATTTATATTTTTTTGTAATTGATATGTTGTCGAGGCACCTGTAAGAACTATTTTTATAAAAGGTAATTGGTATACCCATAAAAAAGTAAGTTCCTCTAAAGAAAGATTAATATCATTTGCTAAATTATTTAGTTCTTGAATTTCTTTTTGATGAAAAATCTTATTTGCAAGTGTCAATTGCCCATTAGAAAAAACTTCTTTGGCAATAACATTAATCTTTTTTTCAGAAGCTTCTTTTAATACAGACATGCATGACTGTTCGAAAATATTAATAGTAGATTGCACAAAACTAAATAAATTTATTTTCTCATTAACACTTAAGAGTTGTTCTATTATTTTTTTTTGATCGGGACCACTGGTTGAGATACCAATATATAATCCATTTTTTTTGATGCCCTCTAGTTCTTTTAGAACCTCTGGATCCTCAAGAACTTTACTGTCCGATGTTACAGAATGAATGTGATAGAGATCTATGCTCTTGCCTAAATTCATTCGAGTTTCTACCCATTGTTTTTTTAAAAATGCAGCAGAGTGGTCTTTTTTTTCATGTTTTTCAGTTTTTACCTTCCAATTAGCTAAGTACTCGTATCCCCATTTAGAGCCTACAAAACCATTAAATTGGGATTGGTTCCTAATCCAAGAAGACAAAAACTCCTCTGCGCCCCCATAAACTCTAGCAACATCAAAATATTTTATTCCTTTTTTATAAGCAAAGTCTAACATTTTATGGCAATTATTTCTCATAGCCTCTTTTGATTTATCCAAACCGAGATCTTTATTGTGACCAACATTAATATATCCAGGTCTACCCAATGCCGCCAGACCTAAGCCAATTTTATTATCTAGCTTAAACAATTAAAAATTTATCGATTTCTGATTTAATGATTGATGGATCTACTAAATGAATAGTTTGAAAACCAAGATCTTTTGCGGACTCGATATTATCTTCACGATCGTCAATGAATAAGGTCTCTTTTGGGATTAAATCAAATTTTGATATAGCTAATTGATAAATTTTAGGGTCAGGTTTTATCAAATATTCTCTTCCAGAAATAATTTTATCATCAAACTCTTTTAAAAAAGGATAATCGTCTTCCATGCCTTCATAAGTTTCATCAGACCAATTAGATAAAACATAACATGGGAATCCGTAGGATTTAATTTTTCTAAATATATCAATAGAGTCTTGGTATGATCCATTTACCATTTTTCGATGATTGGGATAATATTGTTTAATTTCATTTTCAAATTCTGGAAATTTTTCAATTGCTTCTTTTACAGCTTTATCGATTTTGATACCAGCATCACAACGCATATCTAAATGTGGAAAGGCAATTTCGCTAAGAAATTTATCTAAGGTATTTTCGTCAGTGATTATTTCTTTAAAAATATGTTTAGGGCTCCAGTCAAAAAAAACGTTGCCTAAATCAAATAGGTATTTTTTTACAGCCATTGCCTATTCGATAAAGGAGTTCAACAGATTTTCAAGATATTCTTGTCGACCCGATTGAGGGACAGGATTTATGTTTTCTGATTTAACTCTTTGATAGACGCTAAGCAAAGAGTCTTTGCTCATGATTTCATTGTCATTTGTCCATCCTTCATATCTTTTTTGAAGAAAATTCTCATAAGAGCCGTCCTTAATCATTTTTTCTACAGCTATTAATGTTCTGGCACATGTATCCATAGAGCCAATGTGAGCATAAAACAAGTCCTCAGGATCAATGGATTGTCTTCTTATTTTAGCATCCATATTCAACCCACCTGTTCCAAGGCCTCCATTTTTAAATATATAATAAAAAGGTAAAACCAACTCTTCAACATTATTGGGAAATTGATCTGTATCCCAGCCCACCAAGTAGTCACCTCGATTAATATCAATACTTCCAAAAATGTTATTAGCTAAAGCATATGCAATTTCATGCTCA
>MDTE01162220.1_pt1 | contig 12319 bp, 12 predicted proteins | sample 811231 | NCBI WGS metagenome assembly MDTE01 (sample SAMN05326651, study PRJNA326480) | marine metagenome | isolation source: seawater | place: Indian Ocean: Red Sea | collected 2010
ATATAGATAAAGTTGTTAATATAGATCAGTCGCCTATTGGACGCACTCCGCGAAGCAATGCAGCCACCTATACCGGAGCCTTTACTCCTATCCGGGAGCTTTTTAGTGCTGTTCCAGAGGCAAGGGCTAGGGGGTACAAGCCAGGACGTTTCTCTTTTAACGTAAAAGGGGGCAGGTGTGAAGCTTGTGGTGGGGAGGGATTTAATCAGATAGAAATGCAGTTTCTTCCTACGGTTACGGTTGTTTGTGAAATATGTAACGGAAGAAGGTACAATCGGGAAGCCCTCGAAATACAATTCAAAGAGAAAACAATAGCTGATGTATTGGCGATGACTGTTTCGGAAGCGTTGGAATTTTTTTGGAATTTCCAACCTATACGTACTCGATTGCAAACACTCAAGGATGTTGGACTTGGGTATATGCGTCTTGGCCAACCAGCAACCACTCTTAGTGGCGGAGAAGCTCAAAGAATCAAGTTGGCCACAGAACTTTCTCGTAAGGCGACGGGGAAGACTTTGTATATATTGGATGAACCTACTACTGGGCTTTCCTTCGATGATTGCGCTCGATTGTTGCAAGTATTGCATCGCCTAGTTGATGCTGGTAACACTGTTATTCTGATTGAGCATAATCTCGATATGATTAAGAACGCAGACTGGATAGTTGATTTGGGGCCTGGCCCAGGTATGGAAGGTGGGGAATTAGTAGCGGAAGGTTCGATACAGGCTATCCAATCCGCATTGGGATCAGCTACTGGCCAATATTTGTAGAAATTTCTAGTGTCATGATTTTCTTGGGATTCTCAAAGTCTAGGATTGTTGGCTAGAGGCACTCCTGTTATCATCTCATCAGAATGCAGCGAGATTGACGAATCATAGGGAGACATTAGGTGATCGTCTTCCGGATGGAGCAAGATATATGGCAACCGATTATTTGCTAGTTCATGGTCCTGGTTATGGGAATTGGATTTGGGATGAACTTCGAGTTGCACTTAACAAGGCAAGAACAGGATATAGAGTTGTGCACGGAAGTCATAATCGTTCGTTTGAAGCGGTTGGTAAGGTGGTAGCAGAAGACCTTCCGGGACACGGAGCATATCAGGGTGCCGATAGACAGAATATCACCACAGAGCATTATATTGATTACTTGTCTAATGTCGCAGATAGTATGGGGCTAGAAAATGTAGTTTTAGTAGCGCAAGGAGGTTCAGGTGCTCTGTTACCAAGAGTTGCTGATAGGATAAAATCGGTAAAGCATATGGTGTTTCTTGGGGCAGCTATACCTAGCGTTCCGTTTGATATTAGTAGCCCTCTTGGAAAAGTGATGCGCGATTTGGCTCAGATGGACAGCATACCCGGCATGCGTGCTACCACAATTGGATCCTACTCTCTGATGTGGCAAGGCTTATTCTTGCTTCGGGCAATGTTGAAGTTTGAGGATCACAAGGAGGTAGGGAAACTGCACAAAGCTCTTGCGTTGCCATTGCTGTGTAATGGGGTATCACATGGTGTCGCGGGATCAATGATCGGCAAGACAGTTGCCTCGCCATTTGGCCCGTGGGTTTCTTCTGTCGAGTCCCTCCCCTCTGAAGTTCCGGCCTCTGCGGTATCATTTAAGCAAGATCGAATGTTGCCGATTAAGAAGCAAAGGAAGAAGTCAAAAGCCTACGGGATCTCATCAGTGCTTGAACTTGAAGGAGGGCACCTATCTGGCATTACGAGAAACTCAGAGCGAATTGCTGAATACCTGCTTGCAATCTGAGGGAATTAAAATGTTTGAATTTGTGTATACAGAAAATCCTTCATTTTCACCATGCAACTGTTGACGCAATTCTATAGATCTATCAACTTAAACAAGTGCCTATATGCCTGCACATCGTCGACTTATGGCGAGTATTATCGAGAGGGAACAATGTCTGAAACTACAGTAATTGCTGTAACACGGCAGAATCTTCAGCCGGTATGCATCACCGAATTAAATCGTTATGGCATATCAGTGTTGCTCTGTGAGGAAATAGCACTTTTGCCTTCTATGATTGAAGGTCTTGTAGATATGGTTATAGTAGATCACGAAGCTGCTTTAGATGATGATATCGGTATAATCACTAGCTTGTGCTCGGAGCGTATGATACCAGTGATAGACCTTGTTTCTTTGCCAGGTCTCGAGTTCTATTCTTCTACGCCCGTAAGTTCCGATTTTCTAGTGGTACCTGCTACATCTCTAGAATTATTGACTCGTATTAATAGGCTCCTTAATGCAAGTCGGAATGATGGTCACCGAAGGATTTTACGCATAGGTAATTTGACGGTTGATTTTGAAAGATATGAAGTGTCTGTAAAAGGTGAACCGTCTCTTCTTACGTACAAGGAATATCAGTTATTGGTTGTCTTGGCATCTAACCCAGGTATAGTGTTCAGTCGTGAAAATTTACTCACCCGAGTATGGGGATATGATTACTTTGGGGGCACCCGTACGGTAGATGTTCATGTCAGACGGCTCAGAAGTAAGCTTGGCGAGGAAGTTCAGAGCTACATTGAAACGGTGTGGAACGTGGGTTATCGTTTTAGGGATCATATTGGCACCTGAGGTGAGTGCTCATGGGGATATGGCGACTTTCAGCCTCAAATTTTCACGAAATGGTACCTATCCGTCATTGATCGTTAACTAGTATCCGATTTTTGGCTTTTGGCTTCCAAACGTGATCATCTTGTAGTATCCTGCTGTCTACCATCTTCAAACGATTAACGAAATTTTGGGTTTGAAGGCGAATCGATGGGGATGGCTATTTTTCAAGCTGCATTAGCAGAAAAGGAGTAAGAGAATGCCAGATTTGATTTACGAAAAATTCCCGGATAAGCACTATGCAGTGTTTACTATGAATAGACCAGAGAGGTTGAACGCACTTGGAGGCGCCATGCAGGCGGAATTACAAGACGCTTTGCATGATTTCTCTCAGGATGTAGGGATGACCGCTGGGATTGTTACTGGTAACGGCAGAGCATTTTGTGCAGGAGCTGACCTTAAAGAGATGACCGAGAGAAACGCTGCAGCGGCTGAAATCAAGGCTAAGTTGGAAAGTGGCGAAATTACTCAAGAAGAGGCAGCTGCTCAAACTGCACGTAACAATAGAGGACAAGGTGGCATGAGTCTCTCAAGTTGTCCGAAGCCTATCATTGCAGCTGTCAATGGACTGGCAGTTGGCGGTGGTTGCGAGCGATCTATGGACTGTGATATTCGTATCGCTTCGACGGATGCGTATTTTGGATTGTTTGAAGTGCAACGCGGAATTTTAGCTGGTTACGCAATTCATCACGGGGCACACGTTATGCCAATTGGTGAATTAAATTATTTGCTTTTCACAGCAGATAGGATGAGCGCTCAGGATGCGCATCGTATTGGATTCGTTCATGACGTAGTAGAACCTGATCAGCTAATGCCTCGAGCAGTCGAGATAGCTGAAATGATTGGTAAACAAGCTCCTCTAGCTGTGCAAGGCAGTAAAGCAATGGCACAATTCTGGAGGCAGTATGCTATTGGAACCTCTTTGCAAATGGGTGAATATGTAAATAAGGTCGTGCTGGGATCCGATGATGCAAAGGAAGGCCCTAGGGCTTTTGCCGAGAAGAGAGCTCCGAATTGGCAGGGGAAATAAGCAAAGCACATTAGAGCTTTGAAACAGTGATATGACGGGACATGACTGCGATAAAATTATGAAGTTAGCAGTCACGTCCCGTCATATCACTGTTTGTCAAATTTATGTTACTAACTAGAAAGCCATAGGATATCCCCATGAAGATCGGGCGGATGACTCTTGTTCGCGAAGATTTGATATTCTTCTCTAGAGGTTTTGAGATCTGTATCAGCGCCATGCCCTGGATACACGTGAATATCATTTGATAGAGGGAATATCTTTTCTTCTAAAGATTGGATGATAGTTGCCAAGTTCTCAGGGCTTGTACTATGTCCAGGACCTCCAGGGAAAAGCGTGTCTCCAGTAAAGAGATGGTTATTTACTATGTATGAAGTGGAGCCCGGCGTGTGGCCGGGAGTATAGATGCTATGGATTTCCAATTGTCCAATTCTTAGTGACTCACCCCCGTCTATCTGGAGTTCTGCAGAAGGTGAAACTGCCTTGCTATCCGCCTGGTGTATCCAGACAGGTGCTTGGGTGAATAACCGTAACTCTTCTAATCCAGCTATATGATCCATATGGTTGTGCGTTATTAGGATGGCTATCACCTGAGTATCACCTATTTGGCTAATTATATTTTCAGGTTCTTCAGGTGCATCAATTATGACACCTTCGTTTGTATGCGTGTTTTTCACGAGGTAAGCGTTGTTGTCAAACCGTCCGCATTTGATTTTATCTATCTGAAGATCCTGCTCGTATAGTTGATTCATATGCATCATCCTTAGTATAAATTTATGACACAATGCTATCAAAGTTCTCATATATGAGCTATACAATTGGGTATATGGATCCTTTTAGCGTAATCTGGGCATCTTAAATCTCCGTTGACATTGTTTGATGAGCTACCTATAATCCACTCTGCAGGAGAGTTATGCCTAAACGTACTTATCAACCAAAAGTTCGCAAACGCCTAAGAAGCCATGGGTTCCGGGAACGTATGTCTACTTCGGATGGGCGAGCAGTCCTACGACGTAGAAGATTCAAGGGGCGAGCTTCCTTAACGGTGAGTAGATCGTAAGCGTATCAATCAGCGTGTTGGTGGGAATGGTTGAATGCAACGCGATCGACGGATAAGAAAAAGTCAGGATTTCTTCAGGGTATCGACTGATGGTCGATCATGGGCTGATCATAGGTTGGTTCTTAGGGCAGCCCCCAATGAATCGAGCACTACTCGTTACGGATTTGTCGTCAGGAAGAGTATCGGTTCCGCGGTGGCCAGAAATCGTCTGAAGCGACGTCTTAGGGCTATAGCAAGAGATGTACCAGAACCCAGTGGGGCATGGGATATCGTCTTGATCGTGCGTAACGGAGCTCGTGGTTCCACTTCTGCTGAACTCTCTCGCTCACTAAAGTCGTTGTTGTCCAGAGCTCGGATAGTATAAATTTAGTTTGCATAACGGGGCGTTTGCCTGATGGTTGTGACCACAGCGCTTTTACAAAGTATAAAGTTCTATCAAAGGGCAATCTCAGGATACTTACCTAGCTCCTGCAGATACGAGCCCACTTGCTCACAGTATGCCATTGAATCAATAGAAAGGCATGGAGCATTGAGAGGTGGAGGGTACACAATCAAACGACTTGCTCGATGTAATCCTTTTGGCGCATCAGGATATGATCCTGTGCCCGGAATAGACAGTAGTAGGGAATCCTAGAAATAGATTTTATGCCGTCTTGATCGGAGTTAGCTGACAACTGCGAAAAGACGCTTGATATAGGTGTATACATTGCCTTTTAGATACTCGGCATCATGGGTTAGAAAGCACATTTGGTTCGCTGTTATGTTGCCGGCAGCTTTATTAACTATGGGATGTGGCTCACAGTTTGGTGCCTCTGGAGACTGGGGTGGTGTTGTAGTACATGATAACTCCCTCTATGCAACAACTCAGCAAAATGGCTTGATTGAACTTGATGTAGATACAGGGATTTATCAACGATCTTTCAATGGGGCAGATTCTGATGAAGGATTAGGTGCCATCTATAGTGTGCCAGTTATTGGGGATAATTTGCTATTTCTTGCGACCTACGATGGGAAAATTCATGCGCTCGACTTGAGGTCTCCAGATTTTGGAGGTGCCTTGGGTAGGTGGTCTGTGGACACTGCGTTATTGTCTGACTCTTCATCGCGTATCGTAGGAGGCTTGGCATATGATGAAGGTAGGTTGATTTTCGGATCAACTGATGGTTATGTATATGCGCTTGATGGTGAAACAGGTACCGTAATTTGGAAATATCGTACGGACGGCATGATATGGGGAACGCCTACGATCTCCGATGGTGTTTGCTATGTTGGTTCCATGGATCACAATTTGTATGCACTTGATATTGACACTGGGGCAGCAGAATGGATGTATGAATCCGAAGGTGCCATTGTTATGGCTCCGGTGATAGTGGATGACCGAGTACTATTTGGAGGGTTAGATCAGCAGTTTCACTCACTTGATAAATCAGATGGATCTCTCAACTGGACTTTTTCTGGTGGTGAGAATTGGTTTTGGGCGTCACCTCGGGTGGCAGGTGCTGTAATTTACGTTGCGAATGTAGACGGATTGGTATTTGCGCTTAATTTGAAAGATGGAACTCAACGATGGACGTTTGATGTGGAATCTCCTATTGTGATTCCTCCAATTCTCACGGATGGTGCAGTGATTGTAGGTTCTGATTCTGGGAAAGTGTGGTTCTTAGATAGAAACAGTGGAGGAAAAACCTTTGAACCAGGTTATGCTCCAATGGGAGATAAGGTTAGATCTACCATGGCAGTTGCTCACGGAATAGTTTTCGGTGCGACTGTTGATAACCAAGTTTGGGCAATTGATCCAGACCGTGGACAAAGGCGATGGACTTACGATGTTGTTGATGATTAAGCGCTAAGAAATATTCTATGGAGATTTAGCTAAGTGGAATATCTGTCACTGCTTTGGAATGAGGCTATCATACGACCAATGATTAACTCGTTGGTTTTCTTATACATAATATTGTTTAAGAATTTTGGGCTGAGCATAATTGTTTTTACGATCATAGTTAACTTGGTTACCCTTCCACTCACGCTTAGGCAGATTCGTCAAACTCGTGCCATGTCTGCACAGCAGCCCCGTATTCTTGAGTTAAGAGAGAAATATGGGAATGATCGCCAGAAAATGTCTCAAGAAACGATGAGGATATACCGTGAAAACGGGATTAATCCTCTCGGTTGTTTGGGCCCAATGGTTATACAAATGCCGATATTGCTCGGGCTATATTGGGCTATTATTCGTACCTTGCCTGCAGCTCCAGAGCGTTTAGTTGAGTTGTCTGGCCTGCTTTACTCATCTCCAGAGTTAAGCAAAGCTCTTCCACTGAACAGCATGTTCCTAGGTTTGGATTTGGCAAAAATGGCGTCTGATCTTGGCATAGGGGGATTTGTAATTGCTGCTGTAGTGGGAGCTTCTATGTGGCTGTCCATGAAGATATCAACTCCGCCACCTTCAGGGGATAGCGCGCAGCAGCAGACTCAGAAAATGATGCAGTATATGTTCCCGGTGATGATTGGCGTCCTCAGTTTGAATTTTCCGTTGGGATTGTCGATGTACTGGGTTGCGTCAAGTGCTATTCGCGGGTGTATCACAGCACTTACTTCGGGCAGAATGAATATTGGTTCCCTATTTAACAAAAATGGCACCGACTTGAGTGTGAGTAGCACGAGCGTCGATGAAAGGAAAGACGATGGATCAGATAGAATCAGTCGAAGGAACCGCCAAGACCGTGGAAGAGGCAATAGAAATAGGTCTGCGTCAGCTCGGGGTAGACAGAGATCAGGCCGAAATCGAAATCGTCAGCAGAGGTAAGGCAGGTATTCTGGGGTTTGGTTCCGAACCGGCTCGGGTTAGGGTTTCATTGCTTAAAGATATTCCCGAGGGTGCAATCGTGGCTAAGAGCGTTGTAGATGAGTTATTGCGTTATTTGGATGTGGATCTGGTAGCTTATTCGAAAAATGTTTCCGATGAAGAAGAATTGCCAACAATTGAGATTCATGGGGATGACTCGGGTTTGTTGATTGGCCGCAAAGGAGAAACTCTCGGGGCTTTTCAGTTTATGGTGAATTATATCGTTCGGGGGAAAACCGGTGAGAGGTCGCGTGTCAATATTGATGTCGAGGGATACCGGCAGCGCAGGAAGGAAGTACTTGAGGCTCAAGCTAGGAGCGTTGCAACTCGAGTCAGTTCCAGTGGACACTCCTTTACTTTGGATCCGATGTCTCCTTCGGAGCGCAGGATAATTCACATGGTGCTTTCGGCTCGCTCTGATGTCATTACGGAGAGCAGTGGAGAAGAGGGCGCAAGAAGAATTACCGTTCTTCCCAAGAGATGATACGTGTTGATAGATTACAGGTGTAATGGAAAGCGATGCATTTATGGTATGCTCTCAGTGTAGTGGTGAGACCGATCAAGGCGCTTACTGCCCGCATTGTGGGAGTCAATTGACTGATAACGAAGCGGTTTCATGGATTAATGTAGCCCCCCCTTTAATCATGGTGATTGGCTCAATTACGTCCGTGTTATGGGTGGATGTGGGGTTCCCCGTAGTAGTCGGTGCCTTGGCATATCCGTTGGTATTTTCATGTGTTTTGCTAGTAATTGGGGCAATTTCCTCGTTTAGAAAGACAGGCAATGTTTTTTTGTTGTCTTGGGGTGCGTTGATTCTGGCCAGCATTTATCAACTTATTGCAAAGATTTTTGCTTCGACAGATGGCTCAGGGATGACGTCTGATGTTGTGAATTTTGCTGCGTTTGCCGGTTTTTTCGTTGCGATGGTGGTTGCGGTGGGAATAGGTCGCATTGACGCAAGGAGGTCAGCCCTATTTGTTGGTTTATATTTCGCATGGGCCGTAACCGGACCAAGCATTTCTGCTGCTAGTGCAGGGGTCACTGTAACGATTAGTGCTATTGCGTTGGGGGAGTCGATAACATTGGCATGGGCAATTCACGCCTATGGTAAGCGCAACTTGGACCAAGCGCTTATTGCGGTCATCGGGTTACTTGCTATTCATCATTTATTGGTTGGATGGCATCCCACTGTTGCAGTTGAAGGAGAATTCACCTGGGCCCAACATTTCATCGATTCACTTGTGCAGGGACCGGTCTTTGTGATATTCGTCAATGCGATTTTAATCGTATTCATCATGCTTCTTAGAAAGCTTACTCGAACTTCTTGAAAAAGTATTGATGTTGCAGGCCAGTAAATATGCAGAGACATAGCTGATAAACGCCTAGCTTAAGAGGGATGTACTATACTCTGCACCATGATCTGTATAGAAATTAGTAACCACAGTGGGATGTGAGACTATGAGCAGTTTTGATAGCTATGAAGAATTTGACATGTTTTCCCAGAAACTGGCTAAAGAGGCAGGGAAACTTCTTCTGCAACAATTTTTGAAACCTCAGGAGGTACGGTATAAGAGCGGTGATCGCCGTAACCCAGTAACTGAGGCAGATACCCTAAGTGAATCCTACTTGGTTGAATCGATTAAATCAAAATATCCTGATCATTCAATTTTAGGAGAAGAAGGGGTAGCTGGGAATTTAACCGAATCTGAATACCTCTGGGTCCTTGATCCGTTAGATGGCACTACCAATTTTCTTAATGGAATACCTATCTTCGCAGTGTCAATAGCGCTACTGCATGAAGGCATTCCGGTTGCTGCTGCTATTTTTATGCCTGATCCTAATCAACAAGAAGGAACAATTTATCATGCTCATGCTGGAGGAGGTGCTTATCAAGATGGAAGAAGGATTCATATTGAAAGCAATCCTGTACCAGGATCAGGGTACGTTGCATTTCTACCTAGCCGGTATTCTAGATTCTTGTACTTTAAGGGATCAATGTCTGTAAATCATGGGGAGGTTCGTGGATTAGGCAGTATAGCATGTGAAATTGCATTAGTATCAAAAGGCACGGCTCAGTATGGGGTTTTTACAGGGCCACGTCTTTGGGATGTAGCTGCGGGTGTTTTGCTGGTCATTGAAGCTGGGGGAATGATTCTTATCGGCGATAGGTTAAAGGATTGGCAACCATTTACCAAATTTCCTTATCCGGTGTTAGGGAATGATGGGAAAGGTAAGGAAGTCACAGAATGGGTTCGCCCTACCTTAGCAGGCAATGCCGCTGTTGTATCCCATGTTGCAATGCGGCTTAGGCAGAGAAGCAGGAAATGGGCTCGTATACGAAGATGGATTGGACGACTAGGCAAACGGCCAAGTTGAGATAGTGATTTGAGAATGAATAAGGGGAATTAGGTGGACTATGTTCGACTATAATGTTATGAGAAATGGATTATCGGTGATCACGAGTCCTATGCCTCATACTCGCTCGGTTACTATATGCGCTTTTATTAAAACTGGTTCTAGATATGAGACACCCAGTAGTTCTGGAATATCACATCTCTTGGAGCATATGGTTTTCAAGGGTACGAAAAATTTTCCTAACCCAAGAATGATCAGTGAAGGTATCGAAAAGGTAGGGGGATCGATGAATGCGAGCACTGATCGCGAGCTTACAATCTATTGGTGCAAAGTTCCCTCGGACTATTTATCTGCAGCACTGGCTATTATCAGGGATATGCTCGTAGAGCCTTTGTTGCTTGCGGATGATTTAGATAAGGAAAAATCCGTCGTGCTTGAAGAAATTCATATGTCGCTTGATGATCCTTCTTCAAAAGCGGAACTATTGTTAGAGGAACTACTATGGACTGGGCATCCATTGGGGCAATCCATAGCTGGAAGTGAGGAGTCTCTGAAAGGAATCAAACTTTCCGAATTAACTGATTATTGGAGGCTTCAGTATTCTCCTGCAAACACGGTGTTGAGTATTGCTGGTAATGTTGAGGTCAAGAGAGTCTTGGGAGAAATTGAGAAATTGTTTGGCGATTGGGCTTCTACTTCTCACCTCCCATTTGAGGCATTTACTTCGCATCAAGATTCTCCAGGGATATTGTTGGAAACCAAGAAGACCCAACAGACTCAGGTATGTTTGGCGTTTCATGGGGTTTCCGTAACCGATACTCAGCGCGATGCAGTGAATCTACTGGATACGGTACTTGGCGACGGGATGAGTAGTCGGTTATTTGTTGAGTTGAGAGAAAACAAGGCCCTAACTTACGACATTCATTCCTATAATAATCAACTCACGGATTGTGGTTCCTTCCATATTAATTCTGGTGTGGATTCGAAAAGGCTTCATCACGCTCTATCTGGTATTATGGCTGAACTCAAAGGGATCAAGCAAAATATTACCGAAGATGAATTGACTAAAGCAAAGACTCTTCAAAAGGGGAGAATGGAACTTCGTTTGGAGGACTCAAGAAACGTCGCCATTTGGTTAGGAGGACAGCAGGTCAGTCAGGGGTTCATTAAATCGCCAGAACAAATTATTGATGATATGGAACGGGTTTCTTTAGAGGAAGTTATGCAATCTGCGCAGCGCATATTTAATCTTGAGAACCTAAATCTGGTCATTCTAGGGCCTCATCGTAGTTCCGAGAAGGTAGCGGCCTCTTTATTATTGTGAGTTGTTGGCCGTGTTATTTGAGATTACTTAGTGTAGGCATATAAAGGGAGTATAAGGTTCTTTTCAAGAATAGTAAGCGAAAGGTATCGCCTGGCGCGGTGTCTTTTAATCACCTAGCCGCGATTGAATTGCCTGAGCTACCAGCTCCGTATCAGTATCTAGGTAAATATGTGGTATCGAAAGTTCTCTTCCTATAGATCTTGGAGAGGAACGTAGTTGAAGAGTCACCCATCCCAATCCCAATCGGCCCTTGAGTGTATGGGATTCTGCCCGTACTACTTCCTCCCAAAGGAATTCATGGGTCTTCCCTAAACCGAGGGTCAATTTAAGGCTATCCCTGTCTAGATGGAGTGATGGTTTTCTCCGGATATATTTTTGCAATAGAGGTAATCCTGTGACGAGTAACGCGATCACTGCTATTCCTAGCAATATACTAGAACCTATACCTAATATTCTGCCTAGGAGTGGTAGCCCCTGTTGCTGTAGTAGTGGATACGAATTTTGCCAGATCCAAAATAATCCTGAAGTGGCCATTAAGCATATAGACGATAATGACAAGAGTAGTGAGGTTTTCGGGTAAAATTTCGTATCGTTTTGCAAATTTACTCATCTCCAGCGTAGTAGTATTAGTATCCTAGGGAGCACTCATTGATGTCAACTATTAAAGAGAAAGGAGCCCCCTTATGGGGCTCCTTTCTTTCTGGCAAGGTTTGCTAATTCTAGAATTCAGGCATTGGAGGAGGTGCTACTGCTGCTGAGGGATCTTGTGGGACATCGGTAACGAGAGCCTCCGTCGTCAGAATCATTGAAGCGACACTCGCTCCATTTTCTAGTGCTGCCCTAGTTACCTTGGCTGGGTCTATAATCCCTAGTTCCATCATATGACCGTATACCTCTTTGTCCGCGTCGAATCCCCAGTCATCTTCACCCTTCTGGATCTCGTTGAGCACAACAGCCCCTTCGAATCCAGAGTTGGCGGCGATTAGTTTCATCGGTTCATCAACAGCTTTTCTTACTAGCTGAACTCCAGTAGCTTCATCCCCTTTCAACGAAGCTTCTACGTCCCCTAGTACCCTTGAAGCTCTAACC
>MDTE01201998.1_pt1 | contig 12318 bp, 7 predicted proteins | sample 811231 | NCBI WGS metagenome assembly MDTE01 (sample SAMN05326651, study PRJNA326480) | marine metagenome | isolation source: seawater | place: Indian Ocean: Red Sea | collected 2010
TCTGTTCGGTATTTTAACACCTGAAGAAGCCGTCAGTGGGTTCAGCAGTAAAGCGGTGATCACTATTGGTGCTATGTTCATACTAAGCCGAGCGATCGAAAAAACCGGATTTTTGGAGGTTTTTGCTGATAAGCTTTATACACTTGGCGGCAGTCGAAAATGGACAACAATCACCATTTTTCTGGTGACGGTTGCACTAGTTTCAGGCTTTATCAACAATACAGCAGCGGTTGCCATTTTCATTCCATTAGCGATTAATTTGTGTATGAAATTCAAAATGAGCCCAACAAAGCTTCTTCTGCCATTGTCATTTACTGCCATATTCGGTGGAACGCTCACATTGATTGGTACATCTACAAATTTGATTGTCAGTTCGATTATGGAAACCCATGCCAGTGAAGTATTCCCCTATGGCATTCCGGCATTTTCAATGTTTGAGTTTACCAAATTGGGATGGATTTTTTTAGGTGTCGGCATTATTTATGTTCTGGTTGCTGCGCGATTTTTTCTACCATCACGCTCAATCATTTCCTCACTCACCAGAAAATACCATTTGGGACCTTATTTTACCGAATTCAAGGTTGGACCGGATTCTTCGTTAGTTGGGAATACGATCAAGGAAATGGATATTGCCAAACGGTATGATGTAGAAATCTATATGATTATCCGTGAAAAACAACGATATAGAAAAGGCATTCACTCGATGAATATCCGCAAGGGCGATATTCTGATGGCGCATATTGATGTTAAGAATCTGATGAAGTTCAATGAGGAAATGAATATGCTGCTGCTTTCGGATGTGAAAATGACACAACAGGAATTGACAGGTCGAAATCACACAATTGTTGAGGCGATCCTTTCTCGGCATTCAAGAATGATCGGCAAATCACTGCAGAGTTATAAATTCCGTGACCGTTATGAAGGTTTGGTTTTGGCGATTCGACGACAACGCGAAACCCTACGTGAGAAAATAGGCAAGATCATCCTGCGCTTTTCCGATACCCTACTGATATTGATTCCAAAAGCAAAGGTAAGTGAAATAAGGAAATCGCCGGATTTGATCGTTTTGGAAGAATTAAATATAACCCTGAAATATGAACGATATTGGTGGCTATCCATCCTTGTCATTCCGGTGATCATGTCCATGGCGACAACAGGAATCATGTCAATTATGAAGGGTGCAGTTCTCGGTGTGGTACTGCTTCTGCTTGTGAGGTCCATTTCAATCCAAGATGCCTATGAGTCCATTAATATGCCGGTCATTTTCCTGATTGCTGCACTGATCCCGGTTGGTCACGCACTTTCAACGACGGGAGCAGACAAAATGATGGGACAGACTCTGTTTACAATTAGCGAGTTCATTCCTGATCCGGACACCAAATTCAAATTTATGGTTGGACTACTTTATTTTATTTCGATGATCTTTTCATCGTTTATTTCTAATACAGCCATCGGGGTTGTTATGACGCCGATCGCCATTTCCGTTGCCGAAACCTGGATGGTTGACCCTCGTCCATTCTTGATTGCGGTCTGCTTTGGCGCTTCGGCATCATTTATGACACCAATGGGGTACCAAACTAATTTGATGGTTTTCGGTCCGGGTCAATATAAATTTTCGGATTTTATGAAAGCGGGACTACCGCTTTCTTTCATTTATTGGGTTGTGGCGATGTATGCCATTCCCAAATTCTGGCCATTTCATTCTATTGAACATATTGCAGGAGATTTATGAGGATAGTTTTTTTGATCACATTATTTACATTTTTGCAGGCACAAGGAACCTGGATTATGTCCGGCAGAGTCCATCCTGAATTGAAATGGAGCACAATAAAAACCGACCATTACAATATTCATTATCACCAAGGTATCGAAAATATTGCGGTAAAAGGCGCAACCATTGCGGAACAAATCCACGATACATTGTTGGAGCAAATGGGAATGACCACTGTTCCAACCATAGACATTATTTTCACCGCGGAAGATGAGGTGATGAATGGTTATGCGATGTGGACGAATCAGACTTTTATCTGGGTGGATCAAAACGATGTTGCAATCTGGCTTGAAGATGAAAAATGGTTGTTTACTGTTGTTGCTCATGAATTACAGCATATTATTTTCATGAATGCTGTTAAAACCTGGTTGCCTGAACCCTGGAGCATGAGTTTATTAGGTGAAGTCCCAGGATGGTTTGTTGAGGGATTGGCAGAATATATGACCGAACGATGGAGGCCCCATAGGGCAGATCTTTCGCATAAACTCCATATTCTGAAGAACAACACCAATCAAATGGATCCCCACCATGATGGTTTTTCAAAATTGCTTTATTTAACCGAAAAATATGGTGATGACTGCATCGTTGAAATTGTCCAGTATCGTAACAAGCTAAAATTATACAATTTTGGCAAAGCATTTAAAAAGGCAACAGGTGTAACGGTTGGTCAATTCAACGAAGATTGGCGCAGGACGATGAACACCTATTACTATGGTTATCGTTCTCAAAAAGAATCTATCGAAGAAATAGGTAATACAGCAACGCTCCCCTTAAAAAATGTCAAATCCTTTGCAATCAGTCAGGATAGTATGGCTATTGCCATGACCGGCAAGGAAGACAAAGGACAATATGATATGAGCCTTTACATTGCCAAACGTGATACATCAAAAGAGGATGAAGAAAAAACCGGATTTTCGTTTGATTTTGACTTTGGGAAATGGTTTAGTAAAGAGGAAGAGGATACAACCAAAAAATGGCAGAAACCAAAATATCATAAAGAAGAAGTGGATTTCGGCAGCATCCATGGAACCTTAAAATGGTCGCCGGATGGCACTAAACTGGCTTATGCAAAATATCGGTACGGAAAGAACGAATCCATGATCTGGGATTTAAGAATGTATGATATGGAAACGGAAGAATCTAATTGGCTCACTGATAATATGCGAGCAGCACACCCTGCATGGACACCGGATGGGCAACATATCATTTTTGCAGCGCATCATAATAGCACATCAAATCTTTTTAAACTTAACATTTCTGATCAGCAAACTGAACAGCTCACTTCTTATTCTGGTGAGGTATCTGTACTCAATCCAGCGGTTTCTCCAAATGGAGAGCGGGTTGTTTATGCCTATTCAGGAGAAGATGGCAACACCGATTTATATACGCTCACATTTTCATCCGGTGAGATTTCAAGACTAACAAAAAGTCCGGCGGTAGATTATCTGCCGGTTTGGAGTCCGGACGGAACTCAAATCATATACACCTCACATGAAGGCTCAACCCCAAATCTGCACATTTTGACATTGGAACACGGTGAAAACCGTCAGATAACTGATGTAGGCGATGCCGTTTGGAGCCAGCAATGGACACCTGGAGATTCAACCATTCTAGCTTCCACGCTTACCGATGTGGATACGTTTAGGGTGGTGATGGTGGACCCAAAACGGACGATTACAACACAGCCGGTCAATATGAGAGATCAATATTTTTCATGGAGAGATAAACCACCAGCACATCCACTTCAGCCGATAGATTATAATTCCATTCCCGCAATGCCGGAAGCTAAACGGTATCAGTTTACAAAACATTTCAGACATTTGACTACGATTGCTTTGCCGATTCCGATTCCGTTTGCAGAAACTGCATGGATGGATGCTTTGGGTAAACACATCATAAGTGCGAATACAGGCTACCTTGATATGGGAATGACCAGTCCGATGTTTGGTCTCGGTTATACAAATGCACAGCATGGACCGTTATGGGGAATGAGCTACAATTTCAATCAGCGTTTTTTGTTCAGAAATTATGATGGAAGTGATTCCGGTCTAGCCGAGAAAATGGACGGTTTGACCCTATGGGCAAGACATCCTTTTAATTTAGGAAATTCCATGTCATCCGGTCATATAATTAGCATTGGAATGTTTTCGGGTCAACGCGAAGTGCGTGATTTGATTGATTATATAGAAGAAGATGGTGTGGTCAATTATGATTCAACGATTGTTCATGAAATGGAATATTTACCTCGACCTGAAGGTGGTCAATTCACACGGATAAACCTAGATTACACTTATCTAACGAAAAGACCTCATAAAAACAATATCATTTTGCCCGCCAATGGCCATGGGATAAAATTATCTACAGAATATTCAGCCAAAAATCTGATGAGCGATTTTAATTATGGCAAATTGAGTTTTGACTCCTATGCTAATTTAGGTGATGGTAATGGTGTCCTTTATGCCCGTTTGAAAGGCTCAATGCTGTTTGGTGATCCTCCTGCACAGGATACATTGGCATTTAGCAGAGATGAGGCGACCTACCTTCCCTTGATGGGAGTTTCTGAGTTTTTCCCTGAAAATATCAATCTTCGCGGATCGAGTGAGGTCAAAATGGGAGATAAACTATTATTCGGCACATTGGAATATCGTTTTAAATTAATGGATGGGGATTTGCCTGTAAATATACTAGGAATCACCGCAGGTGATTTGACAGCAGCTTTAATTTCAGATTTTGGTAATGTTTGGCAAAATAAAGATACTGCCAAGCCTTTTAATTTCACAGCCGGTTATGAAGTTAAAATTTCATTTAAATCCGGAGGATTTCCAATGATGATTTATGCATGGGGTAGAGCTGGGGATATTGCATCTATTGAAGACGAATCAGATTTGAAAACGTATTACAGATTAGCATTAATCAACCCTTTTTAGTGTACTCAATCTTACAAGATGTTACACAGCAGCAGGCTTGATCTCGGTAAATTTTATATCCTGATTTTTAATGAATGTCTGCCAAAGAAAATATCCGTAAAAAAATTTAATGAAAGGTAGTTTTTAATGAAATTGACAAAGATTATTTCCTTTATGTTTTTTACTTCATTAATTTCTGCACAGGATATTTTTGTGCAGCTAACTGACAGCCAAATGGATTCAACATTATCTGGAAATATTGAAGTTTCTATTTCCAGTTCATCTGACATTGGCGGGTTCCAGTTTCAGACAACAGGAGGAGTTCTAGAGGACGCATCTGGTGGGTTTGCCGATGAATACGGATTTTTAACAAGTTCCAGCGAAAACGGAATGGTCATCTCTTTTACAATGACCGGTAACCCCATCCCTGCAGGAGATGGTATTTTGATAAATCTTGAATACTCTGCCTATACCAATTCGGAGCTATGTCTAACGAATCCAATTTTTTCTAACCCTGATGCAGAAAATCTAGTTGTTGACACTGGTGTATGCCTTCCTACAGGAGTTGTGCCTACCACACCAACTGTAACCATTTTAACACCGCAAGAAGGTGAAACGCTTTCCCAGGATTTTATCAATGTCAGTGTCAATAACAGCGACCCTGGTGCAGGTTATCATTACCATGCTTATATAAATGGAAATTTGGAAGGCATGTATTATGAAGAAAATTTTGTTATTACTGACTTGCCATGGGGTATGCATGAATTGGAAGTGATTTTGGCAGATACTGCCCATGATGAATGCACCGATTCAAACTGTTCTGACGCTATAATGTTTACACTCAGTGAACCAGTCCCTGAATTTGCAACACTATCATTTGGAGCTATAAACCCAAATGAACAGACGGTTGAGATCATTCTTTCCAATTCGGGTGAAGTAGGCGGAGTGCAGTTTAATATTACCGGCGTAAATGTAACCGATATGACCGGAGGTTCAGCCGAAGAATATGGATTCACTAACCAAACTATGAACAATGTTGTACTGAGTTTTACCTTGACCGGAAATTGGATTCCGGCGGGGGAACAGCTTTTTACTACCCTCAGTTATGATGAAGTTTTGGATGAGCAATTATGCATGACAAATGCGATTGTCTCCAATGAATGGGGAGATGAAATTCCGGTGACATTAAACGATTGTGTAGATATACCGGAACCGATGAACGAATATTACATCGTGGACCTCGAACAGACAGGTGTCAGTCAATTGCTGGAATTATCAAGCGTAATTTCTAGTCTTGAACCTGGAGATGAAATTGGTGTTTTTGACCTGAATGGTGTAATCGAAACAACAAATGACTGTGGTCAAATTCAGATTGGAGAAGTATTGGTTGGTGCAGGAATATGGTCTGCATCGGGTATAAGTGTAGTTGCAACTGGTTCAGTAAACACCTGTGATATGGGGGGGTATGCAACCGCAGGATATATTTTAGGGAATCCTATTTCAATACGTGTTTACAGACCGTCAACCGGAATGGAATATGAAACCAATTTTACGGTTAGTGCGGGTTCAGCATCCTTCAGTGAACTTTTTGCAATCGTAGATACAATTGAATTGATTGGTGGAGAAAATCAATTGCCTGTTGCTGTTTTAGCAGAAAATGAATTTGAATTAATTCGGGGTGAAAATTTTACATTGGACGGTTCACCATCTTATGACAATGATGGTACGATTCTGTCATACGAATGGTTCCTGAATGGAATAGATTTAATTGGAAATGGAGCTATTTTGAACTATTCATTCGATGCTATTGGTGCTTTTACCATTTCTCTTGTTGTAACTGACGATGCCGGTGGTACTGGTGCAACATCAGCCGGAATTCTAGTTGAAAATCAATTCCCTTCACAATTCTCACTTTTAACACCGGTAGATGGACAAACCTTTATCGTGGATAATACAAATATTGAAACGGGTATGGTCGATTATTCTTGGGAGTCATCTTCTGATGCAGATAATGATGAACTTTTATACCGACTTGAGATTTGGGATACAGAAATGAATATGCTTTTGGATACAATCACGACAGAAACAGATTATTCAGTCGGCTTTGGCTGGGGAGCATTTGGAATTCAGGGTGGACAGCTTGCCACTTTTAACTGGAAAGTCTCTGTTTCCGATGGATATGATGAAGTCGGTACAACGGCACGGTCATTTACCTTGGATGCCACAAGTCTTGGTATACAAGATATGGTGATGGATGAGTTTACGTTATTGCAGAATTATCCAAACCCGTTTAATCCTGTAACCGAAATTGGTTTTATCTTGAGCGATGCAGGCTGGGTTGAATTGACTATCTTTGATATTACCGGCAGGAAAATCAATTCACTTATAAGTCGCCAGATGAATGTTGGTCAACATCGTATTCACTGGAATGCCATTGACGATTCAGGTTTAGAAGTGCCTGCGGGCATATACATTTACCGACTTATTACTTCTAAAGGAGTTTTGCAAAATAATATGATGTTGATCAAATAAATTTTACCTGAACAAAAAAGTTCAGAAAAATATCATTAAAAATTATGAATGCCAAATATAAATTATTTGGCATTCTGTTATTATGACCGTCAGTATAAAAAGGTATAATTTTTACCATGCAGCCGGCATCAGATAATATAAAACTTCACGCCCTTCTTTTTGGACTAACGGTTCTGACAACCTTGGCTTCCGGAGCACTGATGGCAGGCCATGATATTTTTTCTAATCCATTACTCATTGGTAATGGTGCATCATTTTCAATAGCTTTATTGGCCATATTAGGATGTCATGAATTTGGTCATTATTATTATGCAAAAAAGCATGGTGTAAATGCAAGCCTTCCCTATTTCATACCACTTCCTCCTCCTATTACTTTGATTGGTACACTGGGCGCGTTCATCAAAATACGCAGTCAAATACCACAGCGAAAGGCACTGCTAGAAATTGGAGCAGCGGGACCAATTGCCGGGTTTGTCATTGCCATTCCGGTATTATTTATTGGACTATCCCAATCTACTATAGTTGATCTGTCACAACATGAAGGAACATTTATATTAGGTGATTCACTCATGTTTAAATTGGCAGTTATGATGATCCACCCCGGATTGTCACCAGATGCAGATATAATGCTTCATCCAATTGCCTTTGCAGGATGGATTGGCTTACTCGTTACAATGTTGAACCTATTACCAATAGGACAACTGGATGGAGGCCATATAATTTTTGCCTTAATGGGTGAAAGTCATAAAAAAGTAGCAGGTATTTGTTTTATACTATTGATAATCATGGGCATTTTTTTGGCACCAAATTGGTTGGTTTGGGCAGGGATAATTTTGATATTAATGCGGAAGATTGATCATCCACCCATTTTACATTTTGAAGATCATCTTGATTTACGTAGCAGAGTCATTGGATTTTTCTCATTTTTAATTTTGGTGTTGTGTTTTGTCCCTGTCCCAATTTCAATTAATCATTAGGAGTTTTCTTACTATTAAATGATAAAATTTATTCTAATTATCCTCGACGGTTTTGGTTTACGTGACTCAACGGAAGGGAATGCATATGCTCTGGCTGACACTCCTGAGCTTGACCGATTGCTAAATGATTGTCCGATGATACCGGTGGAAACTAGCGGAAAATACGTGGGATTACCGGATGGTGTAATGGGAAATTCAGAGGTAGGCCATACAAATATTGGTGCAGGTAGAATTGTAAAACAGGATTTAGTTCGCATTAATGACAGTATTTCAACTAACGATTTTGGCAATATCCCAAACTTGAATAAAATGTTCACCAGGGTAAAACAAAATCATTCTACCCTTCAATTAATGGGATTAATCAGTGATGGAGGCGTACATTCGCATATTGATCATCTTGATTATCTCCTGAGTTGTGCAAAAGAAAACGATTTACAGAATGTTGTTATTCATGCTATTACAGATGGACGGGACACACCTCCGGATGGTGGAATACATTTTATTGATGATGTTGAGAGAATAATAACAAAACACGGCATAGGTAGTATTGGAACTGTTTGCGGCAGGTATTATGCCATGGATAGAGACAATCGATGGGAACGAACAGAAAAAGCTTACAAAATGCTGATAAATGGTCATGGTGAAACATGTGAAACAGCAAAAGATGCTGTACAACAATCCTATGAAATTGGAGTTACTGACGAGTTTATTACTCCAAAAATTATTGGAAATAAACCAAATATGAATCAATACGATTGTATATTCATGTTTAACTTTCGTGCAGACAGGATGCGTCAAATTTGTGACGCCATGTCCAATTCTGATTTTGAAGAATTCCATGTTTCAGATCAACATCCTGAATTATATACCATGACAAAATACCGTGCGGATTTATCAATGCCTGTAATGTTTAATCCTGAAAATTTAGAAGACATTTTTCCGCAGGTTTTATCTGAACAGGGATTTAGGCAACTGAGAATTGCAGAGACGGAAAAATATGCGCATGTCACATATTTTTTTAATGGTGGTGAGGAGTCTAAGTTTGAAGGTGAGGATAGGATTTTAGTTCCTTCACCTAAAATTGCAACCTATGATTTACAACCAGAAATGAGTGCACAAACTGTTACGGAAAAAGTTCTGTCAAAAATAGAAAATGACGAATATGAAGCTGTTATTTTAAATTTTGCAAATCCTGATATGGTTGGACATACAGGTAGGCTGGATGCAGCCATTCAAGCTGTTGAAACCATTGATACTTGTCTTGCAAAGATAACATCCTTAGTGAAAGCAAAAAACGGAACAGTATTTTTAACTGCCGATCATGGAAATCTAGAAATGATGATTGACCCGAAAACAGGAAAACCGCATACAGCGCATACGACATTACCCGTTCCATTTTTAATAGATAGCAATGATGATAGATGGCAGTTAGAAGGTAAGGGGAAATTGGCAGATATCGCTCCTACAATCATGGACTTTCTTGATTTGGAAAAACCGGAAAAGATGACAGGCCAAAGCTTATTGAAAAGGCAAACGGTGATTACAGATGAATAATTTATTTAAACTCATTTTATTATGTTCCATTTTTTGTTGTAGTGGGAATAATAATAAAAATGCCTTTCCTTCAGCAGGTAAATCACAAATTTCATTTGATGTCTATCCCGTAATACAAGATGAAAAACAAGGCCTTAAACTTTACCTTAATCTTCCCAATTCTATTTTTGTTTTTAAAAAGAAAGAGGGAAAGTTTCTGGCTGAGGTGCGAGTGTCTGCATCTGTTTTTGATGAAGAAAATAAACGGGTTGCCAATCATTTTTGGGATATAGTGCCATCAGAAAAATTTTTTGATGAGTCAAGAAACCCATTTAAATATGCTCATTCGGAATATTTTTTTCCGCTGGATGAAGGCCAATATTCTATTTCATTGTTAGTTGAAGACCTTGATAGCGGCTATCAATGGCGGAAAGAAAAGAGTAAGGTTGTTTTAAAACAATCGGCTATGTCAGTTATTCCATTTGTTAAATTTGATAATATTTTCAATTACACTAGTCCATTACTACCGGAAAAAACAGACACGCTTTTTCTTCAGATATCAACGAGTCAAATGGATACTATAGGCGAATATTTGTATTACAATTTGGACATATCTGAAAAATTGGTTTTGACGGATTCCGTCAAAATAAATCCAAATGAAGAAATGATGTATATTCCGATTCATTTGAAGGATTCATGGGTTGGCGTTTTAAAAATAAATACTAAAATTAATGAAGAAACAAACCAACTAAAATTTCAACTCCCGGGACATAATGTATTTTATTGGAAAGACATAAAAACCACAATTCAGATCATGTCCTATATTTTAACTTATAAAGAATACAAGGAATTATCGGAGTTAGACGATGATGAACAACTCGAATTTATCAAGCAATATTGGAAACAGCTTGATCCCACTCCAAAAACAACATATAACGAAGTTAAGGAAGAATTTTTCCGCAGGATAAAACGGGTAAATATGGACTATTCGGAATTTGGGAATGGTTGGCAATCTGACAGAGGAAGGATTTATATAATTTACGGTGAACCGGAACAAATTGAATTAATACAGAAAAATACGGAAGGGAATTCTTACGAAATTTGGTATTATCCTCATGGAAAACAGTTCATTTTTATTGATGAAGGATTATTCGGAAATTACAGATTATACCGGGAAATAAATTGACGACTTCCAATAATGAGACCACTTTTTCTTATAGCAGACTTTCAACATTTAAGACTTGCCGTGAGCAATATAAACTGGTTTATATGGATGGTATCCGCAAAGATTTTGACAGTATTGAAGCATTCATGGGCAAATGTGTTCACAGTACATTGGAGTGGCTGTATCTACCACAAAACCGAAACCGGCCGTATATAACTTTTGACCACATCTGCAGGCAATTTGATGATATTTGGAGAGAGTGTTGGCATGATGAAATATTTATCGTTGATCCATATCTGGAATCTGATCATTATTATGCAATAGGCAAAAGATGTTTGTCAAATTATTATAATAAATATGGCCCCATATTTGACCAAAAAGTTTATGCCACAGAATTAGAATTAGAATTTACAGTAGATGAAAAATATAAATTCAAAGGGATAATTGACAGGTTAGATAATCCCTCTGAAGGTGTTTGGGTTATTCATGATTATAAATCAGGTAAACGGGCATTGTCTCAAAATATGGCAAAAAAAGATCTTCAGCTTGCTATGTATCAGATCGCTGTAATGCAGAATTTTGAACCGGTGAATCAAATCTCCCTTAAATGGCATTTTCTACAAAAAAATTTAGAGGTAACGGTTACACACGAATTGAATGAAATGATAGCTTTTCAAACAATACTGAAAAAAAAGGTGAGCAATATAATTGATCTTTCGCAGGATTTAGCAAATTTTTATCCAACAGAAACCATATTATGCAATTGGTGTTATCTGTGGGAGGAGTGTTCCGCAAAGATGAGTAAAAACCCAGCAAGACAGGCAAATTAGGAGAGCACTTGGAAAAACTGACTATTTATCATAATCCCCTTTGAGGAAAAAGCAGAGGATCCGTGTCGATCCTCGAAGAAAAAAAAGTAATCTTTGAAACGGTGGAATATTTAAAAACACCATTATCAAAATCGGATATAAAATCATTGAGTCTTAAACTCAATTTACGGCCGAAAGATTTTATAAGAAAAAATGATTTGGCAAAATTGGATTTGAAACCGGATTTGGAGAATGACGATGAAATGGTGTCATTAATTGAAAATAACCCGAAAATTATGGAACGGCCAATCATCGTCAAAGGTGAAAAAGCTGTTATCGGCAGACCACCCGAAAACGTATTAACACTGCTTTAATTCAAACTAATTTGAATAAAAAAAAGACTCTCAGCTCCAAGGAAATTGGTCTCGATATCGGATTACGAATTGGACGTTTTTTCCTGAATACTGAAGACCTTCACTATGGGTATTGGGAAAATGGGGAAGGGGCTAACATTCAAAATTTTGTTGCCGCACAGGAAAAACATTCAGACCAAATAGTGGAGAATATTCCTGCTGGGACACGGAGGATTCTTGATGTCGGAAGTGGATCCGGGAACCTTGCGCAA
>MDTE01061382.1_pt1 | contig 12317 bp, 10 predicted proteins | sample 811231 | NCBI WGS metagenome assembly MDTE01 (sample SAMN05326651, study PRJNA326480) | marine metagenome | isolation source: seawater | place: Indian Ocean: Red Sea | collected 2010
AACTCCACCATGTTGAGGGAAGTATATACTTTTCATCCTATCATATCCATAGGTGGTAGTTCATAGGTGCTTGAAGACATTTCCATTAGTCGTGCAATTTCATCGTTAGCATCATTGAACAACTCTCTACCATTGAGTTGTACACCACCTGGTAGATTTACACCTTGAAACTTAATTAAGTTTTGACCCCATTGTCTTTTAATTTTTGCAGTAGCATATTGTTTGACAAATGGATCGTTATAAGTCTGAGTAAATGTATCTGGTTCTAATGCTCTATAACATTGAATGATGAGATACAATTCTTCTGTCAACATAGTATCATCTATATCAAGATATAATCTATCTTGCCTCTGGTTAAATCTAAACTCAACAAACGATCCATTGTTAAGTACCATATCAATAGTTTCTAACCATTGCTTAACCATAAAGTAGTTAAGCATATCAAGAGAACCAAAAGCATATAGGTCATTCAAGAAGATCTGATACTCAATACCAAATAAGTTGTTACGAATAGCATTACTTGCTAATCCAAATACTTTAGATATTCCCATCACATGTGGAGGGATATCGATATAGTTATCTGAGCGTTCCCACTCAGCACCGTTGATAATCTCTGTTGATTTTTGACTATCAAACCTTGTCACATCTGCTGCTGTAATCTTATGCTTTAGATACATCAACTCCATACCATCATAATGACGCTCCCTGTAATACTGGAGAGCGTCATCGATAGCATCACCTACTTGATCATCATCAACATTGACTTCAAGTACAGGAGCACCTAATTGTCTTTTGCAGTAATCTGCTAATTGTGTTCTACTAGCTGGTTGTGCCATATGACCTCCTATGCTTGTGCTTCACCCCATCTGAGGTTGATCGTGCTGTTGAATGCGTTACCTGATGTACAGTAAACGTTAATCGCTAGAACGTCAGGTCCATTGGGGAATGTACCTCGACCACCAATAGGAGTATTAGTCAACTCTTTAAGTTCAGTCAAGTCAATACCATCCCTTTGTCCTGGTGCTGCCACGAAGGAGAAGATTCGTTCGCCTGGCTGAGCATATGGAGGAACAATGAATGTATATGTTGTACTACCAGCAGTTCCTGGATACGTGTTCTGAGAGAAGACAATCCAAACTTGAGTACTACCAGCATTTCTAATCTGTGATACAGTAGAACCACCAGGTAGTTGTCCACCAGTCGCTTGCATACCTACCTCAACTCCCTGAACGTCAGTCTTGTTGAATCGAACCCACCTAGTCCAGTAGTTTCTAGTAGTACTGTTAGTAGCAGTAATGTTAGAACCACCAGCACTCCAGTTAGCACTAGATCCAGATGCAATCTGAGCAAATGATGGTTGTCCACCTTCACCAGATGTATTCAAACCACCCCAAGTAATGTCAGCAGGGTTTGATGGATAGTTAATCGGGTTTAGAATTCCTTCAACGATAACTCCCTGAGAAGAACTACCACCCTGTGTAGTAATTTCTACACTCTTCAGTAGCAACTGCGCCCTGTTGATTAGTTCTCTCTCACCCAAGTCACCAGTCAGTGCGTTAGACACACTAGGTGATAGACGGATTAGGAAGACCGTATACGGCGTGACTGAGATTTCAATCTCAGATTCCTGATAGTTGAAGAGGTATCCTCTATCTTCATCGAAGCCACCGTCTGTTAGATATGCAGAACCCCAGTGGTTAATCTGTGGTGTTGCAGTAGTGGTGAGTAGGATAACACCCTCGTTCTTAGTATAACTACCTGCTGCACCAGCAGTATATGTTCTGTTTGCTCCAGCAGTATAGTTGTTCAAGTTTGCTGTTCTTGTAAGACCAACAAGTCTATTGAGTGATGTATTTCTAGAAGAATAACGAATCAATTCGTTACCAACATAAACAACACCTGTTTCTGGGAATAGAGTTACATCCTGAACTGGAAGATAATCAACCATTGTATCTGATACAGCAGTTGTCAACTTAGATCTTGGTCCTTCATTCAGAACCTCATACCTAACAGGTAAGTTACCTGAACGCATGAAAGCTTCTCTGTTTCTGTTGTTGTTCTTAAGTCTGTGTGCGAACACGAAGTTACCAGACGGACCTCTGAACATCCAGTCAATGAATCCAGCACCATACCATGTATACTGGAATCCAATCATCTGCATGGTATTGATCTGAAGTGCGTATCCTGATTTACCAGTACCATCACACTTGTCAATGTTCCACTGTGATTGTGGAATAATAATATCCTTAGTTAATGCTGCCTTTGTATTTTGAGCACCAACCGCACCCCTATAGTCAGGGTTAACCGTTAATGCCGTATCACTAATAATAGAAGTAACAACATGACTCATTCCACGAATAACCAATCTGTCACCAGCAGTTAACTGTTCAGTGAACTTAGTATTTTGTCCTTGTATAAGGTTACTATCTGGAGTAGCACTTACAGTACCAGCAATCTGGAATGTAGAAGATCTTAAACCAACAGATAGGTTCGTTCCATCATACTGGAAGAAGATACCATTCTGATCATCAAAAGCACCAGATCTTACAGTAGAACCTTTCCACTTATACAGAGATATACTTGGTTGCTGACCGAACTCACCAGTAGTACCACCAAGATTACCTGTAGCTAAGACAGTCAATGTAATTTCATTAACGATACTTGCAACAATATAATGACCATTATATCCAGTAGTTGTTATACCATTAAGAGCGATCTCAGCACCAACCTGTAGACCATGATCAACGTCATCAGTAGTTACAGTAATAATAGCACCAAGTGTAGTACCATCAGCAGTAACTGATCTTAGGTCATATGAAGGAGCGAATAGAGCACCAGTAGTATACTGAATACCTTTACCTGACTGGTATCTAATGTACTTCTTAGATTGACGAATCGCCTGAGCACCGTGTGAAGGTGAACCTGTTCCTAGTTGTACACCACCGTCAAATGGTCTGTGTGTATAGAAACAGTCTGGTCTAGTATAGAGTTCACCAGCTAGAGCAACACCAGTATCAATAGTACCAGTTGTTCTTGTAGTATAAACAAACTTGTCTAGATCAGGAACTTCTTCAATAAAGAATGGTCCTGAAGCAAGATCATGATTGTTACCAGAAGAACTAATAGCAGCAAGAATTGTATTTCCTGGAACCAATCCATGATTACTGGAGAAGGTTGCACTAATTCTTGCAATAGCAGAATAGGTTATATTAGTACCATTGTTAATAGTACCAGTTGTAACTGAAGATAAAGATATAGCTGGATAGAATGCAATAGTCTCTCCTGATACTGGACTACCAGAAGCACTGATAGCAGTAATCTCTCCAGTTAAGTAATCAATATTGGTGACAGTGATAGTCATATCGTTGACACCAGCAATACCACCAAGTTCTTGACCACCTATACTGAACTGATAACCAATCTGGTATCCAGAACCACCATTGGATATTTCAGGAGCATAACTACCACCAATAATCTTAGGTAGGAATGTTGCGTTAAATGCTGTATTGTTTGCAGTAAGTGCCTCGAATGTTGCATTACCATCTGCTGCTGTACCACCAATACTAAATGCAGTGATCTCACCAGATGCACCAACACTGGTTACAGTAACAGTCAAATCGTTAGTAGCAGTTTGACCACCCAAGATTCCACCATCAATAATAACAGTGTCATTTGGTTGGTAACTAGAACCTGGATTAACTATAACAGCACTATATGTTGGAGTAGTTGTTGTGTTCTCGTTAGGAGTAAAGTTTGTTGTGGTCAATGTCTGATCATCAGCAGTACCACCACCTCCTTCTAGAGTCTCAACCACAAGTGAGAATGCCTGACCTGGTGTTTTTGCTGTAATTGCTAACTTAGCATAAGTTTCATCAGTTGGGTTAGCAGCAGATGCAAATCCAAACGCAGAACCAGTTGATAGATCATTGATAAGATTAATCAATCCGTTTCTTACTTCAGTAATACCATCATCTGCCAGAGCAGTATATGTGAATGTCTCAACAGTACTTGTTGTAGTATCAGTTAATTCAATTTCAAATGTATCATCTGTTTCAATAGTTCCACCAACTTCAACCCAGTCTATCTGAGCAATCTTACTACCAGAACCTACTCTAGTAACATTGAATGATGAGTTAATACCAACACCAGATCCAGCAGCACCAGATACGTTAGTGTATTCTTGAGTGGAGAATATACCTTGACCAATAGAAGTAAAGGTAAGAATCTCACCAGCAACACCAACGGTATTGATGAAAATGTTTAAATCGTTTGTTGGAGATTGTCCACCAAGAACGTTACCATAGATAACAATCTTTTCACCAACTTCATATCCAGTTCCAGCATAAGGAGATCCCTCTGCTGCCACACCACCAATACTAATAGTCTGAATAGAACCATTGGTATCAACAGCATCGATTGTAATTGTTAAGTCATTAGCTGGTGTAGCACCACCTAAATTAGTACCTAAGATAACAATTGTTTCTGTAGCAGAGTATGTACTACCAGTGTTAGATACAAATACATTCGAATAAGATGCTGAACCAGGTGTACCATCTCTTTCAACGTTGAATGTAGCGTTGCTTCCTAATCCAGAATATGTGTCTCCTGCTACATCATTGTAATATATTGTCTGAGCAATATCTACACCGTTGTATGCACCAGAAGTTCTAGTGATATTAAATGTTGCTCCATTACCATTACCAAAGTTAACTGAGGTTGGTGATGTTGGTGTAGAGATAAAACTATTACCAGTTCTGTCTGCTGTATATGGTGCAGATAAAGATATGGTATTTGTTTCAATGTTTGTAACAAAGATTGTAGTTCCACTACCATTATCTAAAGCAGCACCGATATCAATTCCTGTTGTATCGTTAAGAACAATCTGTGAAACAGGTGCTGTAAATGATGTTGTAATATTAATAGTTGTATCAGAACCTACATAACCAGTTATCTGTGTACCAGCTGCAAGACCAACTGAAGAAAGAGGAGCACCAACTGGAGGAGGTGATCCAGGAGCAGAAATACCAATTCTTCCAGATCCAGCAGATGTATTACCTCTGGTAGTCATCTGACCAGAAGCACCATTAGACTCTACTGCTAGAGTAGGATTTCCTAGTGAAGCACCAGTATAAAAACCTGCTTTCCTTAACTGCACAAAACCAGATAACAAACTGGTAGCAGGAGATGTACCTACCTTACCTTTCGCATAGAAAGTAAACTGCGATGGATCTGGGACATCACTAATAATGAATGAACCTTCTGCTTTAGCAAATCCCTCTACACCATCATTAACACCCTTAAGTGTAATAGGATCTCCAGTAACAAATCCATGTTCCAATTCAGTATCTACTGTAATAAGAGAAGGACCTATGCCACCACTACCTTGTGAAGCATCTGTTGTAATAGCAGAAACAGAAACATCAGCACCTGGATACTCGAAGGAAGATGGATATCCACGTACTAGGTCAATGGTCTGCCATTTAGTTGGCTGAATACCGTACTCAAAGTCAGCGTCAAGCATACTAAGAGGCTCAGCAAAACGCATACGTTCGATAGCATCTGTACCGAAGTCGTATGGTCTCATCTTAACTTCATCACCTTCGATGAAGATCATCATCTCATCACTAGATGTATACGTTGAAGTATCAAACAAGAATGTAATTGTAGTTACACCGTTTGATAACGTACTAGCGAAGGGGAAGTCTGGATCAGATCCATCAGATGTCTCTGTGAATGATGCCGATATCTGATTGACATTATCAGCAAAGTTGTACATTACAACATTGGCAGTCGCATTTGTGATCAAGAGAATCTGATCAGCACTGACTTTATCCAGAACTTTTAATGTTCCAACACCAGAAAGACCAGGTGAAAAAACATAGTCTCTTATTTGCCTTTTAGCCATTTAAAATTTCCCTCGATCTTTTTATGAAAGCGCAATTGCTAATGCAGTTACTTGGGAGTCTACAGCACTTTTGGACATTGCATCATTAGGTGCAGTAGCTCTACCTAGATTCGTTATTTTATTATTTAGAAGACTTAGATCAGCAGAAACTCCACTGTTAACCCCAATAGTCCCTGCCACAATAGTGTTACCACTAGCATCGACTGTAAATTTATTACCACCTACACCAAACGTAGTACCAGCAGCAAGAGCAGCATTAAACGCAGCACTCTCTCCTGTGACAACACCAGCAGCATCAACACTGAATGTAGGAGCAGTTAAGTCAGCACCACCTTTGATACCACCATTAACTCCAAGTTCCCCTTCTACCGTAGTGTTAGCACCCTTAAGAGTTGCGTCTCCCACAACCTCAAGATCTCCACCAACATCAACATTACCTTGTAAATCTGAATCCTGTACAACAGTGAAGTTACCATTAACAGAGAAGTCAGTAGCAACAACGTTATACTTAAACTTACCGTATACAGCAAAACTCAGACAGTTTGCATCCTCTGCCCATACTATGATTTGATCATCACCTGTTGCTTTTATGTCAGTTCTTTGATAGAATGTACGTGGAAACAGTTTCGTGTTATAATTCAAGTAGTTGGAAGTCGGTAGACTTGCCTGTCCTGCCTCTAAGATTCCAATTCTGAATCTAGATGGTTGAGAACTCTGGTTAGAGATGAAGATCGAAAGTTCTACATCCTCTCCAGTAGGTACTGTATACAAACTTGTATTTGTTCTTGCATTAGTTAGCAGTAACGAATTCAAGAACCCAGAAGCAACTGGGTTATCTACTATTTCTCCATGCACCAAGAAAGACGTAGAATCATAATCACTATATACAACTAGACTTTGCTCATTGGCATAGTACATAGTTTGTGTTTCGTATGTCTCTCCTGCTGCAATCTCTAAGTCATATAAGATATAATTAGATGGAGCAAATGCCAACAATGCACCACTGGAAACTCCAACTCTGACTCGTACAGGATATGGACTCTGGTGTGCAATTGAAATCTTCGCTTCTACTAGCTTGCCAGCTGGAGCAACGTGGAGTACTGTTCTCGTTTTAACCTGTGGAACAATTGCTGCTAGAGCACCATAAGTAGCCATAACTTTAGGGTTTATATTACAATCATGTTTATTTATAAGTTGGACTGAAATGAAAATTCTTACTGGATTTAATGGATTTATTGGAAAGAAGTTTGCCGATAAACTTGGAAGGGACTATATCGGGATTGAACAGAAGAATTGTTTTCAGTTGATCGACAGCTTACCCATCTGGGATAAGGTCACAGAGATTATCCATATGGGAGCAATCTCATCAACAACAGAAACAAACATTGCAGACCTCACAGTCTATAATGTAGAGTTCACTCTTCGTCTATTCAACAAAGCAATTGAATATGGCATCCCCGTAAAGTATGCTTCATCAGCATCTGTATACGGGAACCAACCAGGTGAAATGAATCCTTTGAACTTCTATGCAATTTCAAAATTGCAAGTTGATTACTGGGTTTTTGACAATATTGAAAAGTTTAAAAGTATTCAAGGATTTAGATTCTTCAATGTATATGGAGAGGGTGAAGAGCATAAAGGAAACCAACGTAGTCCTATTAGCAAATTTGCTTCTGAAGCAAAGATGACAAAGAAGATCAAAATCTTTAAGAATTCTGAGAAGATGATTAGAGACTTCATCTATGTTGATGATGTTGTTGATCTTGTTCTAAACCATAAAGGAGGTTCAGGAATCTACGATGTTGGTACAGGACATCCACATTCCTTTAGAGATATTGCTGATATTATTTCAAACAAATACGATGCAAAGATAGAAGAGATTGATTTCCCAGAACACTTACAAGGAAAATATCAATACTATACCTGTGCTGATATGTTGTGGGCTAATGGATATGAATTTACCAATGTCGAAGATTATATCAATCGCCCCGAACCACCCGATACGAGTCTTCTTCAAAGTGCTCGGTAGAAAATTCAAATAGTTCTACGTCTGTGATGCCTTCCATCATATGTCTAAGACCAGGAGGTATGTAAAACTTATCTCCTGGTTTTAATATAATGGTGTCTGCATCAATGAAATCATCTCTATAACCATAAGTCATCTTTAGTTCACCACTATGGACATAGAATGTTTCATCTTTAATCTTGTGATAATGGTATGAGCACTTCTTACCTGCATTAAAAAATAGAAGTTTTCCACAATACTTTTCAGAATTGCAGATCCACTTCTCATATCCCCAACCTTTCTGTACAATTTTCATGCAAAGAAGTCCTCAGAATTAATACCTTTGTCATCAATGAAATAAGTTGCATGGAATTTACCCATGTGCAACTCATCAAACTTACAACCCCATGACTTAAGTTGATTATAGGTTAGGTCATAAAATGCTTCGTGTGCTTTAATTCCATCACCTTTAAATCTACCCATGCCTCTAGCAGTATAGAAAATAATACTATTACCTTCGTCGTATATTTTATTTAACTTCTCTATCCGATCCATCATTGGTTCGGATTTTTCGTATTGTCCTACAGGAGTATTACAAATAGTCCCATCAATATCAACTACGTATATCATCTATATCATCTCCACTAAGAACATATGTACCATGATTCTGGACTGCTATAGCAGCAGCCTTATTAGCATAAGGAATTGCTTTCTCTATTTTACCATACTCTAGGTAAAAGTAAACCAAAGCACAGAGGAAGGTATCTCCTGCACCTGCTACATCAAAGCAAGGAACCTTTTCACCAGGATATATCTTTCCTTTATACTCAGCACCAGCACTACCTTTGGTGACAATTTTATTTCTGTATATACCTTTTAAATTAGAGTCTTCCAACTCATTGATCTTAAGGAAGCATCCTTTCTTAGGAAGTTTAGACTTCTTACTGTCTATGAATATAGGACCATCAAATTCTTTTACTATATCAAATATCTGGTTTTCATCTAAGAATCCTTTATTGTAATCAGATATTATTAAAGCATCAAAGGGATATTTTATTGGTTCTGGATGTGGAGTAGATGTAGGATACGTATCACCAGTTGGTAACTCCCATCCATAATCAGCAACCTCATCATTCTCATCCATTCTCATCAATTGTTGATTAGATCTTTCATCTACAAATCTAGTCTTAATTGGTTTTAATTCATTGGTCATCAAATATACATCAACACCGAATGACAAGAGGTTTGCTCTTACGTTACTTGCCATTCCTTCTGCTTCTTCAGTACGAATATATTCCATTACTGGTACAGGTGCTTCGGGACTTAGCCTAGTACACTTACCATAAACGTATCTGTCTATACAAGTCTCACCTATAACGATTACCCTGTATTGTTTTTGTTGTGGAATATTCTCCGATCCTATCGAAGAATTCAACTCTTTTTGCATACTCACGTCCTACTACGTCTCCGTTTTTCCAGTCAGAACCTACCACTAGTATATCAGGGTTTATGGTTTTTATCAAATCTTCAAGCTCTTGTCTTGAATCGAAAGTATGGATTACATCCACAGCCTTCAAAGAACGCAATTGATATTCCCTGTCTTCCAATGGGTAGATAGGTCTATCTGGTCCTTTGTCTGCTCTGACCTTTCGGTCAGTATCGATACCCACTATAAGCATAGTCCCTAGAGACTTAGCATAGTTTAGCAATTCAAAATGTCCTCTATGGAGAACATCAAAGCAACCATTAACCCAAATAATCATGTGTATTTTTGATAAAGATTACCATGCATTTGATTTGGATGTTGATTTTGTTTTAGATGTGGTGCATCAATATCAGCACAGAAGAAAGCAGTTACTATATGCTTTGAATCCAATGTAGATTTGTTACCTCTATGTGGATATAATTGATTGCAAGGGAAGATTAAAAGTTTACCTTGTTCAGCTTCACATTTGTAATCTAGATCAGGAAACTCAGTTTCCCCACCAGCTCTAACACTATCCAAGTAAATGATCATGGCATAGAGTCTTGACAATAATAATGGATCCATTGGGGATATATCAATATGATCCCTAAACCATCCATCATCCTTATCATAGCATCTAATAGAGTGATCATAAGATACTAGTGGTGCTCTCCAAAGAAGTTTGTCTTTAGCACCCCACTTATAGTAATTATTGATAGCACGATCAGTTTCAATTGCTAACTGACACCAGAAGTCCTGTCCAACAATAGGAACTACTTGTCTACATTTCTTATGTGCTGTATCAATTTCACCTGTACCAACACCTCCCTGTTCATGGAATCTAGTATTAGTCCAAAACCAATCCTTCCATCCATCACATTCTTCTTTTGATAAGAAATTCTTTTCTTCGTATATAAGGTCAGTTAATTTCATAGTAGTGAGTTACAATCTTTGTATGATAATCTTTTGATAGATGGTTCTGATGCATCAGGCATGAACAGAAGTTCTTTTTTCTCAGGTAAGTAGAGATAACAAATCTCACTCTCTCGCATAGTTTGTAATGCGTCTTCTATAGTTTCAACTATAGTATCACCAGCCAAATTAAAAGATGTGTTGAATAATATCGGCACACCTGTTAAATGATAGAATGCCTCTATTAATTTATAGTAGTTTGAATTCTGTTCTTCTGTAAGAGTTTGAATCCTACATGTATTATCAACATGAGTTATACAAGGTATTTTATCAGGTTGTAATACATCTACAGCATACATCATATATGGTGATTCATATAATCTATCCATATCAAACCATTCATGTGCATGGTCAGCAAGTACTGTTCCAGCGAAAGGTCTCCAGTGTTCTCTCTTCTTTACTTTATTAACAATATCTTTTCCATTAGGATCACGAGGATCATATAGTATAGATCTGTTACCAAGAGCACGAGGACCATTCTCAGATCTACCTTGAGCAATAGCAACTACATTACCTTCACTGATTAATTCAGCAACTCTTTCAGGTGTAACCTCACATACTCTAAATTCATTACTTTGTAGTTCATAATCATATGTCAATGATTGTCCAAAATATACATTGGTCAATGACATTATTTGTTTCTTCCTTGCCTGTTTAGGACATTCTCTTGCATAAGTTATATACGCTGCACCCATAGCAGTACCACAGTCACTAGACATAGGTTCTACATACAGATTAATCTCTTTAGGTAACCTCTTTAATATTCTATAATTACCAACACAATTTAAAGCACATCCACCAGTAAAGATAATATTATTAGATCCAGATAATTTATGTGTCTCTAAAATTCTTTGGTACACATATTCTTCAAATTCCTTTTGCAAAGCATAACAAAGATCTGCATCCCTTTTAAACTTATCCTCTTTATCCTTAGAGTATGAAATATAATCCCATGGCCGTACTCTTGCCATTACATTCTTATGCTCATTATAATCTGCTAAAGCAAATATAGCTTCACTTCCTCCAGAATTGAGTATCATTGGTTTTATTCTATCATTAGGTTTTCCATATGAGGAAAGACCCATAGTTTTACCACACTCTAAACTATCCCATCCAAGATATTCTGTGATACCAGAATATACAAACCCAATACCAATACTCTTTTTTAATTCTGTAAATGGTGGTGCTCCTTCAACCTTCTGATTTGAATATCCAATAATCTTTTGACTTAAACATGCAGCTGCATCAGGATCTTCATTAAAATAGAAGACACTTTCATGTTCCTTACCCCACTCATGGTCAGCACCAGCACCATCTATTACAAGTATACCTGCTTTATCGAATCCTGAATTATAGAACGCACAAGAGGCATGTAGAGAATGGTGATAATCCTTTGCTTCTACATACCTCTTAACTTTAATCCCTATCTTCTTAATATATTTAAAGTATGGTCCAAAATCATTCTTAGTGTTGTACAAATGTGTATAAGCACATAAGTCAATCTCTTTAGTGTATTTGGCTACTGCATCCAAAGCATTAAATACTTCTCTGTCATATTTGACATGTGTCAATCTTTCTTCTTGTAATGACAATACAACCTCATTGTCTTTCATGAGACAAATAGCAGCATCATGAGATCTATTAACACCAAGTATCCACATAATTAAACAGGATTAAAGTTTATGTTTAAAACTAAACGTTCAGTTGTGCTCTCTGGATAGCGAGAGGCATGATATCTTCGACCATCAAATAAAACTAATCTACCTGATTTAGGTTTCACAGTCTTTTCAACAGTAAAGAGACTGGGGTCATACCCATTAATGAATCTCTTGATATTAGGATCTAGAAATTCCTTAAAGAAATGAGTATCACCATCACTATCATTAAGGTAATAAATTGCCGTGTATTTCAATCCATCACCTTGATAATCAACATGTGGAACATGATGAGGTTGTTTGTTCTTGTTCAAT
>MDTE01143416.1_pt1 | contig 12317 bp, 12 predicted proteins | sample 811231 | NCBI WGS metagenome assembly MDTE01 (sample SAMN05326651, study PRJNA326480) | marine metagenome | isolation source: seawater | place: Indian Ocean: Red Sea | collected 2010
AATATATCTCCAAAAAATTATTTTATTAAAAAAATTCTAGAAGAATTAGACGCTATTTTAATTCAAGAAACCTATTCGATTGTAGATTTGGATAAACAAATTTAAACTCAACAATAGTAAATGGCATGAAATATGTTAAAAAATAAAAGAATATAAATGACAATATGCTTCAGATTAATAATAGAAAAATAGGATTATCTGAAAGACCATATATTGTTGCCGAATTATCTGCTAATCACAATGGATCTTTAAATAAAGCTAAAGAATCAATAAAAACTGCTAAAGAGTGCGGAGCTGATGCAATAAAGATTCAAACATATACAGCTGATTCTATGACTATAAATTCTAATAGAGAAGATTTCAAGATTAAGGATGGTCTTTGGGAGGGTTATACACTATATGATTTATATAAAGAGGCTAGTACCCCTTATGAATGGCATGAAGAATTATTTAATTATGCTCGAAATATTGGTATAACTTTATTTTCGAGTCCTTTTGATGAAGATGCTGTTGATTTGCTTGATCGACTAGATACTCCTGCATATAAGGTTGCTTCTTTTGAACTTACTGATATCCCTCTCATAAAATATATTGCTAAAAAAAATAAACCTATCCTAATATCTACAGGGTTGAGCACAGATGTGGAAATAGAAGATGCAGTGAATGCAATAAAACAAACTGGTAATGATCAGATATTAGTTTTTCATTGTATTAGTAGCTATCCAGCGCCAGTTAGTAATATGAATCTTAGAAGAATTAAGAAATTAAGAGAAAAGTTTGGTGTTGAAGTTGGATTATCTGATCATAGTATTACAAATACAGCAGCTACAGTTTCAATAGCACTAGGAGCTGTTGCGATTGAAAAACATTTCATAATAAATAGACTAGATAAAGGACCAGACAGTAATTTTTCTATCGAACCATATCAATTAAAAGAATTAATTTTTCAGACAAATGAAAGCTGGCTGGCTTTGGGTAATGAGAATTTTCAAAGGTCTGATGAAGAATCAAAAAATAAAGTTTTCAGGAGGTCTTTATACTTTGTAAAAGATATGGAAATTGGAGAAACTATCACTAATCAAAATGTTAGAAGAATAAGACCTGGATACGGAATCTCTCCAAAATATTTAAATGAGATAATAGGTAAAAAAGTAAATAAAAAAATTAAGTTAGGAGATAGGGTTAAATTAGAAAATATTGATTTTTAATAAATTAATTTATACATTAATTCAATAAATTTTGCCTAATTCAATTTATCGTTTTTATACTATTTAAAAAAAAACTGATATTTGTTTCCCATCCGTCAATTAAAAATTTTTCATATTTTTCAAAATCTTTTTTCTCATGGTAAGTCCCCTTTGTATTTTGCTTTGTAAATTGATATTTATCTGCCCTCAAATTTTCCCAATTTAGAGAAAAGAGTTTTTCTATCTCAAATATTAAAAGTTTATATGAAGAAGCAAATGTATGTTTTTCTTTTTTAATCGGTATTTCTTTCTGATAAATAATATCTCCCGTATCCAATCCTTTGTCAATTTTATGAATTGTGACCCCAGACGGTGTAGATTCAACATTACTCCAGAAATTGGGATGAGCTCCTTTATTATAAGGTAAAAAACCAATATGAAGATTAAAGGATTCTCTCTTAACTGATTTAATAACATTTTCATCTAACAAAAATCTATATCCAAAAGAAACAATAAAATCATATTGATTTTTTTCTATAAAATCTTTATCTAATCTATTATTAAAAACTTCAACTTTATCTCCTGCTTTTTCAATGGACTTTTTTATATTGTTTGGATAATTTGATAGTAAAAGAACTTTATAACTTTTACATTTCATTTTAAATATTTTTAGTATTTGAAATTATAATAACAATAAAGTTTCCCAGGCACCTTTCATGGGATTAATTTGGTCAAATAATGATCGTTAAGTATCTCTTAAAAATGACATTATAATTGACTGCGGATCTCTCTAATTAATATAAGAAAAATTGCTTTATTAAAATATCTAGTATGAGTAGGAAGAAATTCGATAATCCTATACTCAGTTAATATCAATTTATTTGAGTAATTTTTCTTATCGTTTATTGCGTTATAATAATTTAAGTGAAATTAAGATTTTGAGCAAACCATTTTCAGCTGGTTTAAGGAGGTGTAAATGTTGCTTACTTCCAGAAACACACGAGACACTTATTCTAAACGATGATTTGATTTGTAATATTTGTACAGGTCAAGAAACAAAAAATCAGATAAATTGGAATCAAAGACTTACAGAATTAGACGAATTAGTTTATCAATATAAAGGTAAATATAAGTATGATTGTTTAATACCTTTTAGTGGAGGGAAGGACAGCACATGGACTCTTTACTACTTAATGAAAAGGTATAAGGACCTCAAGCCATTAGTAGTTAGATTTAATCACGGATTTTTAAGATCAAACCTAAAGAAAAATTGCGATAAAGTATTTAGAAAATTAGGAGTTGATGTTCATGAATTTACTCCTAGTTGGAAGGTTGTAAAAAGATTAATGCTGCAGGCATTTTTAGAAAAAGGAGATTTTTGCTGGCACTGCCATACTGGAATTTTTGCCTATCCAATGCAGGTAGCCATAAAAGAAAAAGTTCCACTTATCTTTTGGGGAGAACCTTCCTCAGAATATACCTCTTATTACAGTTATGATCAAAATGAGGAGGTTGATGAAGAACGCTTTAATCGATATACAAACTTAGGAATAAATGCTGAAGATATGATAATTAGATTAGATGGTTTAGTTGAAGAAAGAGATCTTGAACCATTTAGATATCCGAAATTAAAGGAGCTAAGGGATTTACAATATAGGTCAGTTTGCTTAGGTAGTTATGTACCTTGGGATGTTAAGACTCAAGTCGAAATAATTAAAAATGTACTTGGTTGGGAAGGTGATCAAGTTGAAAACGTACCACCAGAATTCAATTATGAAAAAATTGAGTGTTGGATGCAGGGAGTAAGAGATTATATTAAATACATTAAAAGGGGTTACACAAGGCCAACTCATCTATCTGCTATAGATTTACGTAATAAGAGAATATCAATAGAGGATGCAAAAGAATTAATTAATAGTTACGAAGGGAAAAGACCACCAAGTTTAGATTTGTTTCTGGATTATGTCGGGATAACTGAAGAAGAATTTTATCAGATTGCGGAGAGTCATATAGTTTCTCCATGGGTTTTTGAAAAAGAGGCAATTACAAACGGCGAGAAAACACACGACTTTGAAGAATGGGAAAAAGGAGAGGGACTGAAACACGAGGAGTCAAAAGAACAAATTGAAATGTGGACTTCCTGTTCTAGCTGTAATTCAATTAACGGTTGTTCTTAATGAACCTTAAGAAAAATGTTCTTATTGTTGATTTAGGATTAGGAAATATTGGATCTCTTTATAATGCATTATTGAGGCTTAACTGCAAAGTTAGCTTATTTAAAGAACCACCATCAAAAGACATAACAAATCAATTAACTCATGTTATTTTGCCTGGTGTTGGATCATTTGCATTTGGGATGAAATCGATGGAGGCTAATAGATGGGACATTTGGATAAAAAAATGGAGTATGTACCAAAGACCTTTTCTTGGAATATGCCTAGGTATGCAAATGATGGCAACCTATGGAAATGAAGGGATATCTAACAAAGAATGGATAAAAGGATTAGATTTAATACCTGGTCGAATACTCCCTCTTCAAATATCAAAAGAGTTTAGGTTGCCACATATTGGTTGGAATTCAATAAGCTGGCAAAATGATTCGAATATTTTGAGTAGAGGTCTAAACTTGATGGGAGATTATTATTTTGTACATAGTTATTTTTTCAAGACAAATTGTTCTACAACATGTTTAGCAAAATGTAGTTATGGAATTGATTTCCCAGCAGTTGTAAACAAAAATAATAATTATGGAGTTCAATTTCATCCTGAAAAAAGTCAGAATTTAGGAAAGAAATTACTAGCAAATTTTTTATCAATTTAATAATGCTAAAAAAACGTCTTATTCCGAAGCTGCTATTTAAGGTGAAAGAAAGTTTTAGCGGAAAAAAACCATTACTTGTTACCACAAAAGAATTTAATAGTATAAAACCAACTGGCGATCCCATATCGCAAGCCAAAATTTTTGAATCGCAATTAGCTGATGAATTAGTATTCTTGAATATAGATAGAAATAAGGATAGTTGGCTCATATTCCTAGAAACTATTAATGAGATTGCTAATTCACTAACAACCCCATTGGCAGTTGGAGGAGGTATAAAGGATTTTGAACAAGTTCAACAACTACTTGATAGAGGTGCAGATAAAATAATAATAAATACTGCAGCTATTGATAAACCTGACTTAATAGAGGAAATTGCAGCATCTTATGGATCACAATGTGTTGTTTTGAGTATTGATGTAAGACAAAATAACAATCTCCAATACATAGCTTGGTCTGAATGTGGTAAAAAAAATAGTCATATTGATGCCTTGGATTGGGCCGCGGAAGCAATAAATAGAGGAGCTGGAGAAATATTACTAACTTCAATAGAACGTGACGGATCAGGTTTGGGTTTAGATAATAATTTAATAAGAAACTTTTCTGATAATTTAAATGTCCCAATTATCGCTTCTGGTGGATGTGGACTTTCAAGTCATTTTGTAGAGGGTTATGAATCAGGGGCTTCGGCTGTATCTGCTGGGACATTTTTTTTTCAGCGCGATCAAAATCCAATGCAATGTCGTTCCCATATCTATAATTCAGGTATAAATATTAGAATAGAGGTATAAAATTTTGAGAATCAATTTATAACTTTATTATCGACTTTATATTCATTTTTCAATAAGCCATATCTTAAAACATTTTCCCTTTTTGAATTAAGCTTAACTTCCTCTCTTAAGATGCCTTCAACTTTGAACCCGGCTTTTTCAAAAGCTTTAATACTTTTTGCATTAGATTCGTAAATACCTGCATTAATCTTTTCTAACTTTAGGTGTTTAAAAGACCATTTGGAAATAAGGATTATTGAATCATATCCATAACCTTTCCCCCATTTTTTACTATCACCAATAAATAAACTCAAATCACCTTTTTTATGTATCCAATTAACTGGTCCTATTTTAATATTACCGATGTGCATATCATCGTCTTTAGTGCAAATCGCAAACCAAAATGAATTTTCGTCTTTTTTTATTCTCAGCCAATAATCTTTGAGGGATTCTAATGTTTGATTTACGAATCTTGTTTCTAAGAAAGCATTCACATTTGAATTGTTCATCCAAGAAAGATATTTTTGGTTTATGTCTTCAGCTTTAATTTCTCGAAGATAAATTCTTTTACCGTATATCATTTTTAATAAAATAAGCCATTAATAGCTATTTCATAAGCTACATTAAGTGCCCTTTCAAAAAGAAATTCTCCAGCACAAATTTGTAAATTTTTATTTTTCACTCTTTTAATGCTAAAGATGGGAGGCAATGCTAATAAAACAACTTTTCTATTAGGTTATATTATCAAAGTGACTATGAAAACTTTATAAAAACATTATCTAATATTTTTAACTCTAGAGAAATAATTTCAAAGATAAATGTAAATTCTTGTCTTTTAGTTGGCCTTACTAATATATAAATTTAGGTCAGTTTCCGAATCTATTTCTCCCCAATCCCCTTGTATTGGGAAGCCATTTACTTGGATTGAATTACTCTTTATTATTCGCCTTAGCATACTGGTTAAATCCTCTTGATCGGCAATTTGAGTTGGTAATAAACGCCATAAATTAACTAATTCATTCCAGCCTTTAGGAGTAAATCGCAGTAGACCCATGAACTGTCCTTGGATTTCTTCTCTACTAGTAGCTACCCCCCCGATGTCTAGAATACGCCCAGTTGAATCTATTTGAAAAGTTTCGGCATCGCTAAGTGGATCCTTAAAACGAGCTGCCCAAAGTTTTTCCCAATCTGGATCGTAAGTTATTGCTATATCTGTATTAGATCTAATGAGCAAACTAGGTGCTTCTGGCTCGTAGAAAATGTCAGAATAACTAACAATGCATGGTTCAGATATAAGCCATTCTTCAGCATATGTTAAAGATGACATCATATTGGTAGAAGCCCATCGTGCATTATGAAATTCTTGATCAGCTAAATTAAATATTTTTTCTCTAAGGTATCCTGTCACTAATGCCACTTGTGTGATCCCAGCTTGTCTCAGTGCTGAGATCTGGCAATCTAAGAGTGTTTGACCATTTAAGATTGTTAAACACTTGGGCTTATTTTTGGTCAGACTTTTCATTCTCGAACCTCTTCCTGCTGCAAGAATAATAGCTTTCATGATTAATTAATAAAGAATTTTTTTGGGAAAATTGTCAAGGAATTAGTTTGTTCACTCAATTTAGATTTAGCATTATAGGAATCCATATTTACCAATACAATATACTGCAAGCATATTGAATTAAGCCGAGTTTGGGACGCGAATTACATAAAGATCTTTTAAGTTATTTGTAAATTGTCTGATTTGATTGTTATTTCTTTATTTGAGGTTCGTTTGAGTTCTAATTTTTCTCTGATTTAATAAGATTTTTCTTCTTTTATAAGATTTTAGAGAAGAAATAAATTACGCGCCCTTTTAATGTCAATATGATCAAATATTGGCTCTCGCTCAGGATGCCACATCCAGCCCTCCCAAGGGAGTTCATTATGGATTATCGCTTCTATTGTTCCATCTTCTGCAAATGCTATTGGGTTGTAGCCAGAGGGGCATGTTTCAATCCCAAATTCATGATATGAATTTACCGTACTACCTTGTCGATTCTTTAGTTTGTGCCGGGTACGGACATGGTGTTTTACAGGTACAAGTTCACCTCCTGCATGAAGTGTCATAAATTGCATGCCTCTGCATATTCCTAGGACAGGTAAGCGGCGAGATGATGCAATATTGAGGAGAGCCTTTTCTGTAGCGTCTCGTTCAGGTGCTTCGCCGATATTATTACCTCCTGAGAGTATTATTGCTTTCGGTGATAGTTTTGAGGCCCAAATTGATACTTTGTCAAAATAACAGTTAGGAACAGGTATTGCATCTCCACCAATTTTATCCACCCAATCAACCATTCTCTGATCCAGCGCATCTAATCGCTCATCCCTTTCGTGATTTATATTCACGCGTTGTGTAATAAATATTTGTTTTGACGTCAATGTAGTATGGTGACTTTTCTATTTGCACAATCTACTTTTAAACGTTGTGAGTTGCTCCAGTTTCGGTACAGTATTTCTCCTGCTCCAATAACAGCTGGTACTGATAATTCTCCTGCACGTATTGCCATATGTGAATTTGCTCCACCCCACGCGGTTATTAATCCAGCAATGGGATAAGAGAAAATCCAATCGTAACCCGGGTCAGCATTTTGGATGCAGACAATTTTTCCTGCCAATTTCTCTCGGCCTCCACCTGTCCAAATTTCTGCCGAAACTTGTTTTTGTGTAATAAAGTTTGGTTCTGTTTCTGGCCATTCAAATGCCCAAACATCATTTGCACTTGTGATGATTGGTGGGAGTGAGACGTTGAGAGTTTCTTTATACCTTGCATGGCCTTGCCTAATCGCATCGTCAAGGGCTTGTACGGGATCAAGCGCTGCTATATGGAGTTCTTTGAATACAGATACATCACAGTAGGAAAGTTCTTCCTGGGAATAACCTAATCTTTCCCCATATTCTGCGATTAGCGACAAAGCATCTGATAAATTCCGTGAAAAATGGAACTTTGAGTATTCCCTCAGCTCTATAGCTGATTGCAAGAAATTCAGTAAACTAACCACATCAACTGTTAATCCGTGCTCCTCTAGAAGCTTAGAAATAGCAGACATTTGTTGCAAAGTTAAAGAAAATGTAGCATCGGATGGAGGAATTGGAGGTCTCTCTGCCCAAGAAAAATATAAATCGGGAGCCTCATCGTACCGTGGTGAAAGTATGTCGTATGTACCAGGCCGTAAATGTCCGTATTGAGATAAAAACGTATTTTTATCTAATTGAGAGCGGTCTCTAGCTAGTTGACCACTTACAGTTGAGATACTACTCATAAATAAATCATAATCAGCTTCGGAAAAGACTCCAATTCCTACAAGAGACTTCAGGATTTGTATCGCGACGAAACCTGCACGTGCCAATCCTGCAAAGGGCAATGTGCCATATCGTTTGACATCTTCTAGCAACCAATAGATTCTTTCGAGCGGATCAGAAGCAGAGGCCATAAGCTCTTCTCGTCGATTCCGTAATATTTCAAGTTTTTTTTCATCTTGTCTCCAAAGCCCATTTTTAGGATGAACTATACGATTAGTTAGCGTTCTTAAACTATTTGTAATACTTGCACAATCGTTTTGGGTAAAGTCAGTCTCACGTAATCTTTTTAATCTTTGAGGGAGGTCAAGAGTATAACAAGAGTAAACTATTTCAAATTCAACTTTATCGTGCAATTTTGGTTCTTTTAGTAGTCGGTCAATGTAATAGTCTACTAACCTTGAGGCAAGCTTATTCTCGAGGTCCGAGGGAACAAAGGAGTTGAATGATAGTCTTACATCAATGTACGGCACCCCAAAAAAGTGAGGCATAAGTGGAAAGCTCCTCAAATTACGATATCCGTAGTTATTTCTTTGGTATGCCCAAATCGCATCAGTTATAAGTTCGCGATATAGTGATAAAGCTAGTGGTCTGGGACGTACACCCACTATTTCAGCTGGGTTCCAGTCGGGCATTACTCCATAAACAGTTCGGCGTCCCATCAGAAACGGATGGGGTTTAAGCCCTCTATCTACCTTTGCTGCAATTGTGCTTAGACGCTTTGCTTGATGATCTGGAGTTTCTGGTACATCCTTGAGTATCAATGGGCGTGCTTGCAAGAGCCAAAGTTTTTCAGCTTTGTCTTCTTTTGTAATTGCAAATTCGCAATCAACTGGTTGATTTTTAAATATCTCTAGAATTTCTTCAATCATACTTACAATAGGACGAAGCATAATTGGTGCTTTTATTGGTGACAAAGCTGCATGCTGCCAAGTTTTACCTCCACGCCCGCCTGTTACTTCTGTAGTATCGTTACCTTCTGTCCAAGTGATTACACGATAAGGGGATCCTGTGTTTGGATCATGAGAAAAAACTACTCCTGACATAATCACATTTTCTAGCATTGGCTGTATTAGGACTTCCTCTTTTTCTGGCTCATGACTATATGACTCAAATACATTTTTTATTGCAGATTCTAGTTTGTCAGTTGTTACATTTAGGACAGATAAGTATGCACCAGCTTGTGATGAGTGATGATTATCTTCTGATTTGCAGCTTGAACGTACAATTAATGGCTTTTCTCCAAATATACCTTTAATTATGGATAACTCATGTTTAGGATTTTTATACCAGGAAGTTCCTTTACATTTCACTAGTGTCGCTATAGAAGCTGTTTGCAAAATAGTACTTAGGATTTCTAAAGTACCAGCTTTTGTAGAAAAATCCACCGAATTCACCTGACTCAAGGTACTTTGCTTGCAGACCATGCCCGCGTCCAATAAGTAGCCTTAATTGTTTTCATTCCCTTAATTCGTTTCTCAACAAAATTTATGAATTTTTCAAAACCTTCACTTCCTAGCTGTACTTGAAGATCGTTTACAGATTTCCAAGCGCCTACATAACGATCTAGAGACATTTCTATATCGTGACGACCTTCAATGTATATTACATCTTCAAAATATTCACTATTCCAAAGATCCGTTGTAAGTGTTTGCGTCATACCTGAACGTCCAGAGGACACACGCTTAATTCCGGGACGAAGTGTGTTTAAGTGATTTTCAATTTCTACTAATAGTGGATTTAATTCTATAAGTCGTGGGTTCCAAAGAGCTGTGAAGCGTCCTCTTGGTCTTAATATACGATGAAATTCTTTTAGAGCTAAATTTAAATCTGCCCAGTGCAGCGAAGATGCCATAGACACCCAATCAAATGATTGATCTGGTAATGTTGTATTTTCAGCAGTGCCTTTGAACCATTGAATTTTATTATTTTCTGAGGCATCTATACCTTTACTACGCATATCGTCATTGGGCTCAACTGCTGTAATTGAATTTAACTGTCGAGACTCAACCATTCTCGTCCAAATACCAGTTCCAGCACCTATATCAGCAAAATCAATTTCTCCGTTTTTTTTATCCACTAATGCAATCAAAGATGTTAGTACTGACGGTGAATAGTCTGGACGATTTTCAGTATAATTTTGGGCTAAACCAGTGAAGTCGCCAGGTTTTCTAGAGTCCACCATGCTCTCACTACCTCGTAATTGTTCCTTTGATATTATACATAATGGTTTTTGTGATTTCATCGATTGTAGTTGAAGGCTTGACGTTGATCCTTAGGCTTGGGTTGACTGGTTCTTCCACTGGGAGGTCTAAGCCTGCAACTTGTGTTAATTCACCTTTGTCAAATTTCTTGTATATTCCTTTAGGATCTCTTTTTTTCAAGAGCTCGAGAGGAACATTTAAATATATTTCGTAATAATTTGGTAAGTTTTCTCTATTCCATTTGTGAACTTTGTGAAATAGTGAAATTGTAGAAATGATAACTGTCACTCCTGGTTGAGCAATCGTTTTGCACAATATTGCATATCGCAGAGCAAGATCAAGTCGTGTGTTTTTGTTATGATTTTCCGCACCATACTCATTTTTACCAAGAATACTTCGCAGTTGATCTCCATCTAGTCTTATTACGGTATGTCCACTAGCACGTAAACGTAGTGACAATTCATCAGAAATAGTAGTCTTTCCTGCTCCGGACAAGCCTGTTATCCAGATAACTTGAGGAGATTTCAATGTGCTTATATAACTGTCACAAGACCTGCTTTCACCCATTGTTCTAGATATTTATGAATATCTTCGACTGGTAAATCGAAGTTTTGTGATACTTCCAATAAATCGAAATTTTCATCTAATAAGCTTGGTAAAGTGTTCATTAAAAGATGCCATCGTCCTTCCAAACAGTTAAAGTCATTTCCACCGTCTTCAGAGGAGACGATTGGTAGATAAAGATTGTGTCTAGATAAACTAGAGAGCCCTCGACATTTGTAAATATAAACTTTGCATTTTTCGATTATACTACAAATTTTTTCTGCTGTATCTACACAATCTTTTAGATGCCATTCACTAATTATTTCTGGAGTATCAAAGTCTGTATGGTATTCTTTGAAAGGCCAGCGAGTTAAGGTTATGGATGGTATTCGAAAAGGAGGGGCCTCAAAAACAGTTTCATCATTGCCGTATAATTTTCTAAACTTTGCCGAATCAAAAGATTCATATTTTTTTTTAAATGTATAAATAGCAGCCCTATTGATTAAGCTTGATTCATCAAAAGATTTTTGTAATCTTAGAGAACCTTCATTCCCCACAGATTTAAGCATTATTGTTCCAATAATATCTTTTATTTTAGAAACAGATAGTCCATCTAGCCAGAATGCGGGTCCAAATAATTCTGGCGCTATCATTAGTTGGTATGTGTAGTTACGATTTTTTTTATTTTGCAATCTTTTCATAAGAGCAATTCCTGTTGCAATGCCAGATACGTCATCATTAGCTTGGAAGGGATGGCAATTATGGGCATTGAATAATATGGTTTTTTCTGAATCACCTTGCAATGTATACACAAGCACTTTCATTGTGCTTTGTTCCTCTCTAGTTTTGATTATTACTTCGTATTTACCTTTTTCTAATTTTTGCCTTAATGAATCGGGCAAGCAAAAGCCCCATAATGATTTATCTGGTCGATATAATTTAGTCCAGTTTGCTGGTATCGCTTCTGGTAATTTTGGGTCAGAGAAAAGATGTTCTTGAAGTTCTTCTAGTGATACAGTACCTGAGAAGGAATCGCATTGAGATGGTAAACCCAATGGAGATGTTTTTGCATCATATATAATTTTCCCATCTTTAAGTAGTAAGGCTTTTTCGACAAAATGAGATTTAGGAATTAACCAGCCATTTAGCTCACTACCAGATGGCCATTCGAAAACTTCGAAGGGAAGTAGTGATTGCAATACACTTAATGCATTATCATTTCCAATTCCCGTAATTGAATATTTGAAAGGATAAAGTTGAGATACTATTTCAGAAATACTTGTTGGATCGGTAGCCATAGTTAAATCAAAATTAGATCTTTTTTTGATTGCCATGAAGGCAATACATCAATACCTGATGTCTTATCTTGTAATGCTTGTGCAATGGTTGAAGTCAAATATGCTTCTTGGAGAGTTTGCTTAGGTAGTTCTGTTGCTTTTTTTGAATCCAAGCAAGA
>MDTE01199058.1_pt1 | contig 12317 bp, 10 predicted proteins | sample 811231 | NCBI WGS metagenome assembly MDTE01 (sample SAMN05326651, study PRJNA326480) | marine metagenome | isolation source: seawater | place: Indian Ocean: Red Sea | collected 2010
AAGGGATTTGATTATAAAGGGACCAGCCTTGGCTTTTGGATGGACGGTGTCATTTTAACCAGCGATAAATACGGCGATTATGGTTATTGGAGCAGCGCAGATGATTTCATGAAATATTATTGGGAAATTTTTGAAGTGAACCACGAAAGGCTCATGGTCAGCATGGCAATTATTGGGGATTATGACGGTGTTTCTTCCGGTGCTTACGGCTATGCTATGGATCCAAATACACCAAACCAGGGCAATGATTTTGGCTTAGTTGCCACACAATTGTTGGATTCACCGCGAGCCACAGTGCCCGTTGATTTAGATAATGATGGTTCCATTGATATTTTTCCCGGAGAACCTCTCAAAATGACCGATTGGCATTGGCTGGATTGGTACGCTCGTCCCGGTGTGACGCATCCGGAAAGTTTGTCCGGTGATTGCTACGCAGGCACGCCGGGTTGTCCCCAAGCGCGAAATAAAGAGGAAATTTTCTACAAACTCATGGTAGGGGATACGACAAATTTGAGTGATAATGAAAATGCCTGGCATTTTCATACCGATAATCCTGGCACAGACTTGGGTTCCGAATTGAATCCCCATTTTGATTCCTTGGAAGGCATCGAGGAAGAACCTTTGTTCCAGCGTCCACCGGATGGTATTGATCCCTTAATTCTTATGACTTGCGGACCATTTAATTTACCGGTAGGACGGGAAGTCCCTTTTTCTTTTTGCATTATTTTCGGCCAAGATGAGGACGATTTGATTAACAATGCTAAGTTTGCCCAAGTCATGTATAATTCCCGTTACCAAGGTTTTACACCGCCGACGCGGCCTACGGTCCATGCGATGACAGAAAGTGGCAAAGTTAAAATCTACTGGAATAATGTTGCTGAATCTTCAGTAGATGTGGTTACCAGTTATGCAGACTTTGAAGGATATAAGATTTATAAAAGCTTAGACGGAGGTGAAACCTGGGGCAATGCCAATGATCGAATCTATAATAATGATGGAATTTTTGTTGGGTGGCGTCCGTATCAACAATTTGATCTCTCCGCTGAAATGGATTCATTGCACTGCGTGTATGAAATTGATGATGATTGCCAATCCGAGGGCATTCGGGGACATTCAATCAAAGGACAAGATCCTTATTTTCCTTGGTTTTCCCTTGGGGAAGACACGGGCTTGGAAATGATACGCTTGGATGAGCCCTACATCGTTGAGAGTGATACCTTTTGGTACATGTACGAAGATGAAGCTGTAACGGATGGTGTCCAGTACACATATTCTGTTGTGGCTTATGATATGGGCGTGGAACCGCCCTTTCAAAAAACATACTTGAATGTTGGGAACGGACAATTTGAAACTGTGGTGGATACCAATTTTTCAAATCCGGATGAATGGGCTGATCCCGATGGCTACGCTTCCATTGAAAATTCGAAAGGGACCACAGTGCTGGATCGAAATTTTGTTCAGGCTTATCCCGGCGTAACCCCGGAAGCAGATTTGAAAAAGGTTGGAGTTGTGCCTAATCCATACATTGTTCATTCCGGTTTCAAGGAAAGTGAACATTTAAGGCAAATACGCTTTACAAATTTGACTGAAAATTGTACCATTAAAATATTTACCCTCAGCGGTGAACATGTCTACACCATCGAGCATACAGATTCAAGTTCGGGAAATGCCTGGTGGGATATGCGTACTGTGAACAACCAGGAAGTAGCACCGGGACTTTATTTGTTTCATGTCTTCAATAATGGCGATGAAAATTCGGACTCTTTTGTGGGTAAATTTGCTGTCGTCCGATGAAAAAAATAGTCTTAGTCTTCCTTTTTTCAACACTTCTTTATTCCCAAACTAAACCGATCCAGGGACGTGTTGCGGATTCGAATGGAAATCCATTGGGAAATGTCAATATTGTTTCCAAACCCTCCGGCGCTGGAACACAATCTGACGACAAAGGCGAATTCACCTTTGAGATGCCGGTGAAGGATAAAGAAATCACTTTTGACCATATCGGCCATAATTCTTTTTCAGTTAACGCCATTACTTTTAAAAATGGTACGATCATCACTTTAGAGGAGAAAGTATTAGCCATGGATTCCCTGGATGTGACGGGCACGGGTCGAGCACAATTCGATCCTTTCGAGACCAAAAACAGTGTAATTGCCATGGATACTGAAGCCCTGACTGTTCGAGGTTATACGGACATTGGCGATGTGCTATTTTCCGAACAATCTCTCGTCATGAATGAAAATATGAACGGGCAAAAATCTTTGTCCATTCGTGCATCTACTTCAGAAGAAATGGTTTACCTTTATGATGGAATCCGAATTAATACGATGGGCGATCCTATGCTGGATTTATCACTTTTTTCCACCTCAGGATTTACCGGATTAGAATTGGTCAAAGGCAGTCATGAGAAAGGATTAGCATCCTCCGGGACGATCAATTTTATTCCTAAGTTGACCTATGGTCCCAGCGGCGCTTTCCACCAGCAATTTGGTACCTATGATTATGGTGGATATGATGGTTTTGGATCTGTTGGAAATCCAATTGCAGCATTGAATGGGGGTATAGGAAAAGGGAATTTTTCTCAAGTGTATGTGGGGAGTGATAAACCGGAGATTAATACCACAATTCAACGGCAGTTTGCTCATTTGGGAATAAAAAATAACCATAATCTTGAAGTCCGCTTGATGGGTTTCCAAAACCAAAAAAAATTCACAAACGATCGTACAGGAAATCACGTGTCGCTCCTCATGCAAAATTTGATCGGGAAAATGATTCATTCCCATCCGCGAAGAGGCTTTATCAGCTTTTATGGACAAGTTCAAAATCAAACGGGAAATGACTCTACGGTTTTGGCATCTGTCACGAAGCACGATCTGAATCAGGGTGGGGGATTCATCTTTGAAAAAGGAATTCAAAATGCCTTACTCCGGTTTTCAAGTGAATCAACCTTCCTAACATCCAACTGGAAATTCAATGATTCCACTATGGTGACAAATCGAAAAAATTCACTTATTACCGGTTCTTTTGAAATGATTCAACCGGACAATGATCAAAGTATTCAGTTAAAAGATGTGAAAATTGTATTGAGCCAACAACTTGTTTCGGACGAGCGGGACACCAACGAAATACTTCAAATCACCAATAAAGATTGGAAGGAAACCAATGCGCTTTTTACCACATCCTTTTTAAACCGCTCTTTTGGCAAACGAATTCTGATCTATACCAATTTTGGCAATGTATTCCGTCTCCCCAGTTTACGGGAAAGAATTCTCAATGAAATTCATTCTAAAAAGCTGGGGCTGTTTGGATTATTGCCGGAACATAAATCCACATATGAAATGGGAATTAAACTGGAGAAAGAACCTGATGAAAATTCCGGTTCATATACAATGAACATTTCAGGATTCAGTTACCAGTATTCCAATAAAATAAAACAAATCCATCTAACTGGCGTTCCGGTGCAATTTCCCATTACTTTCGGAGATGCTACCCTTTCCGGGATTGATTCCCATTTATCTCTCACATCGAAGCGAGATTGGTTCAAATTTACCTCCTCATATTCCATGTATTTTTTCTCTGACCAAAAAGCATTTCAACTGCAACCAGAAAAAATGGTACGGAACCAATTGACAATGACAGTAAAATGGTTCCGGCTCGATTTGATCCATCGCAGTGAAAGTTCCCGGCAAATTTCTTCCATTGGTCCTGCAGGTGAATATTTTACCAGCCAACTCAATCCCATCAAAGCTTATGATGCCAATTTTTCATTTATTCTGGATCTTTGGGGATTAAAAACCAATCTTAGTTTTTCCGGCAGGAATTTGAATAATGAAGCACAGGAACTCAATGGTATTTCCATTTATGACCGTCGATATAATCTAAACTTTGGTGTATCATGGCGATGATAAGAACACTTGGGCTATTCTTTTTATTGCTTTATTTCTCCTGTACATCCAATCCTTTTTGGGACGATAAAGAAACCAAACAACTCTACATAAGCGGCGTTGCAATAGGAGAGAATAACACAACGGTTACATCGGTTCAAGTTTGGGCTGAAACACTTGATTATTTAACCAATACTGACCTAAATGGGAATTTCATTATTCCAGTGGAAAATACACAATCCTTTGTTGGCAACTTATCGGGGTCAGTGAATCTTTATTTCTTTATTAATAATTACAAACTTGATTCCGCCACCATTTTTTTCACAGATGGGTTATTCGCAAAATCCCAGACAGATTTCAATAATGAGGGTGACCTGTTGGCGCCCATGGAATTGAGAAAACTTTTTTCGGGAACCACAACTTTACAATTTAGCGAAGAAAACATCAATATTATAGATACCCTAAAAGTAATAGTTGAATTTGAATTTCATGAACCTGTCACCTTGGGAACCTATGTCTATCAGAAATCGGGTGAAGATGATGAAGTCCATTCCGGGTTGATTTTTAATCCCACTTCCGGGAATCAACCTCCGGTGTTTCATCGTTATACCGGCACCGACGATTATGGGAATCAACAGCCGGACAAATTCACCTACTTTGAATACAATTCGAATCATGATATAACGTGGGAATATTTGATTCTCCCGGGGCAACTGGATTTGCCGGTGGGTACCTATACGGTTCATCCTTATATACTTGTTTATCACGATGATTTACCGGAGCAATTTGTGCAGGCCATGGGTGGTGATTCCATTTTCACTTTTTCAAGGCATTATTTGAATTTACCCATGGGATTTGGCACTGATACGCTGGAAATTGAAAATGATTAGAAAAATTGAATTATTTCATTCCTACGGTTTGTAGAGATGTCCTAACTTACCGGGCTTTTATTTATTAAATATTGGAGGACTTATGTCTGAAAACGTACACGAATTTACCGATCAAAATTTTGATACCGATGTGACGCAATCTGATATTCCAGTACTCATAGACTTTTGGGCCACATGGTGCGGTCCCTGTAAAGCTATTGCACCCGTGATTGATGAAATCGCCGGTGAATACAACGGAAAAGTTAAAGTAGGGAAGGTTGACGTAGATCATAACCAAAACACCGCTCTGAAATTCGGTGTGAGAAGTATTCCCACGCTTCTAATCATGAAAGATGGGAAAGTTGTAAATCAAATTGTTGGTGCTGTGCCAAAGAGCAATATCACCGGCATGTTAGACGAAATCATTTAATTAGGAAACGAAAAGGGAAATGAAGCGGAAGGTCATTATCATTGGCTCTGGACCTGCAGGATTAACTGCAGCGATTTATGCGGCAAGGGCAAATTTGGAACCCCTTGTCTTTGAAGGCGCGCAACCGGGCGGCCAACTCACCATCACCACCGATGTTGAAAATTATCCCGGTTTTCCCGATGGGATTATGGGACCGGATATGATGGATGAATTCAGGAAACAAGCGCAACGTTTTGGGGCTGAATGCCAATATAAAACAGTAGATAAAGTTGACTTGTCTGAACGTCCATTTACGGTTTGGGCCGATGGAAATGAATATTCCGCAAAAACGATCATTATTTCAACAGGCGCCTCTGCGCGGCTCCTCGGACTCGAATCAGAGTCCGAACTTATGGGGCATGGTGTATCCGCTTGTGCAACCTGCGACGGTTTTTTCTTTAGGGATAAAAAAGTGTTGGTTGTCGGCGGCGGAGATTCTGCCATGGAAGAGGCAACATTTTTAACCAAATTTGCATCCGAAGTTGTTTTGATCCATCGCCGGGATGAATTCCGGGCTTCCAAGATTATGATTGACCGTGCCTTGGCCAATCCCAAGATCTCCGTGGAATACAATGCTGTGGTGGAGGATATTATTGGAACTGTGGAGTCAGGTGTGACTGCTGTTCAACTGCAAGATACACAAACCGGTGAAAGCCGTACCATGGATTGCGACGGTATATTTATGGCTATTGGCCATGTTCCCAATACGCAACTGTTTAATGGCACTTTGACGCTGGATGAAGCAGGTTATATTGTCACAGAACCGGATTCAACTTACACGAATGTGGAAGGCGTTTTTGCTTGTGGCGATGTGCAGGATCATATTTACCGGCAAGCTGTTACAGCTGCGGGGACAGGCTGCATGGCAGCCATTGATGCGGAACGTTGGCTTGAAAATCAACACAACTGATCGTTTTATATTGATTTTCCTTTTCCTCACGGGCATTGGCCTGAAAGGAAAAGAAGATGACACAAACTAAAAGATTGATCTTTAAGGTCAATGACCTGGAAAAATCCTACGGGTCCTATTTGGCTTTAAATGTCAACAAACTTGAAATTCACCCTGGAACCATCTACGGCATCGTAGGAACTGTAGGCAGCGGAAAATCTGCTTTATTAAACATTTTGGCAGGTATTGAAAAAGAATCCGGCGGAACTGTACTTTATGATGATAAACCCTACCAAACAAACTGGCGCGGCAAACTCATTCCCCATGAGGAAGTGTATTATTCCAATAATCCAGAACTAGAACAATCCAACCAAACCGTTTCCGGTTATGTTGCTGAAAAGTTTGGTAAGAAAAAAAATGTAATAGAGAACCGTTATTTCAATGCAGGCAGTTTCAGGAATTTATGGAGCCGGAAAATGGGGAAAATTTCCCAGGGCGAGCGCCATTGGCTTGGGATGATTTTAGCCTGTGAAGCAGATCCACGCGTTTTACTCATTGATGATTACGGTGTCTTTTTCAATGCCTCAATGGAGCAGGAATTTCGGAATCAACTTACCAAGATGAATCGCACCTTGGGCACTACACTCATTTTATCCTCGCCTTCGGATATTCATTTGAAAAAATTTGCTTCCGTGCTGATCTATTTGGATAACGGCCATATTTCAAAAATACGTCCCGGAATTTCCAGAAAACCACAACGTGACCCACAACGAAATTTCCGGAAATCCAAAAATCGCAATAACAGGCCCAATCGAAAGAGGCGTTAAAAATAGGTTTCATCGTTTCAGGATTCTGACTAACCTTTCCTAACGCATTTATGATTGAATCAAAAAAATGAAATTGGATATCACAGCACTTCTCAAGCAGTTCACAGACAAGCATCTTCTGGTTGTGGGAGATGTGATGCTGGATAAATACATTTGGGGCAGTGTGGACCGTATTTCGCCGGAAGCACCTGTACCTGTAGTTCATGTTAATAAAACCAATCACCATTCCGGTGGGGCAGCCAATGTGGCGAGAAACATTCATGGCCTCGGGGCAAATGTCACCCTCATCGGGCTCGTTGGCGATGACACCAGTGGACAGCAACTCAAATCCATTCTATCTGAAGATGAGGACATTTCCTGTAAACTATTAATTGAATCCGGCCGGCAAACGACTGTAAAAACGAGGATTATTGCCCAAGGCCAGCAGGTGGTCAGGTTGGACCGAGAAAACCATTTATCACCAACAGGGGACACAGTAGATATGTTGAAACAGGTTATTGCACCTGCGCTTGCTTCAGTTGATGGTATTATTTTACAGGATTATAACAAAGGTGTGCTTACACCGGAACTGATCCAATGGATCATGGAACAATCCAGGAAAAATTCAATTCATGTTTACGTGGATCCCAAAAAACGTCATTTTGCCGCTTATTCCGGTGCGCGCCTGTTTAAGCCAAACGTGTCAGAATTTTTTTCCAATGTCAATGATGAATCTGAATTGGATGGTGCCGGTGAATCCTTCCGTAATAAACATGGGTTTGATATTCTGATGGTTACCCAAGGTGAAAAAGGGATGACCCTTTTCACCGCTGACAAACGATTCCAAATTGAAACAAAAGCCCGTGCAGTCCATGATGTGTCCGGTGCAGGCGATACGGTTATTGCCACTTTTGCCTTAAGTGATGTTTGTGGATGCTCTCCGGAAGAGGCTGCCCGGATTTCCAATTTGGCTGCAGGCCGTGTTTGCGAAGAAGTAGGCGTGGTCCCAATTGATACAGATTCATTACTGGACATTGTAAATCACCATCACGATTGAGCCCCAATCGGATGTTGCATCGCTTTTTATTTCTTCTTTTCGTATTCTTTTACATTTCCACCTTGAAGGGCCAACCCGATTCTCGGTTTCGACCTTTTGATTGGGTACTGTACCGAGGCGCAGGTTCAATTACAGCCATCACCGAAGGGTACACATATGCTTATATTGCCACCGAATCCGGCGGGCTGAAAAGATTTAATTTGTTTGGCAATAATTTTGAAGAACCAATTACCAGTGCTCAAGGACTAAAAGACAACCAAATCACTGCAACCCATTTCGATATGGAAACAGGATTAATTTGGGTGGCAACACCTAATCATATTCAATATTCTTTTTCCAGGGAAGGAGATTGGTATGCACGGGAATTGCAGAATCTGGGACTCTCAAGGCAGGACCGTATTTATCAAATCGGTTCTACATCCAATTCGATCTGGCTTCGTGCTCGGTCATCTTATGTGAAACTGGACCATTCCTCCGGAATCTTAGTTGGCGTTTATCCTACTCCGGATGAACTGGACATCGTTTGGAGTAGCGGTCGGTATGTAGGACAGACAAATTTGCATGAAATCTTTATGAATTATACTGCCATGGATGGGTGGATTTTAAATGGGGATGAATTTATTGATCCATTAGGCCGTCGCGTTGAAATCACAACGGGTTTAGTGGCCCGTCATGGCAATGTGTTTGTTGGTACCAGCGACGGAACATTTTTTCATGGCACCACCACCATGGAGGCCTTTTATCCAATGAATCCGGGTATCACCAATACCGACGTGTTTGGACTTTACGATGATGGAAACGAACTCTGGATTGGGAGTGCTGATTTCATTGCATCCAAAGGAATTTCCTGGATGAATCCTTCATCCAATGAATCGGGTGTTTACGAATTTGAAGGAACCATCAATATGAATCCCACATCGGTATATTCCTTACATGTTTCTAATGATGAGCTATGGGCCGGTGGTAACGAACTTATGTTGGTTTATGATATGAAAGAAGATTCTTGGCGGACCTTATATGAGGAGCGAGGTGTTCCTGGTGGAATCATTTGGGATGTGTATGGCGATTCAACGTATATTTGGGTTGCTTCTTCCGTGGGGCTTCGACGGATAGAACGTGCCACGCGACGGGAATTTCCTATTGGGATAGAAAACTTATTTTTTAATATTCCCGTTTACGATATCGAGGGATTGGATGATGATATCTGGATTGGCTCACGGTCAGGTGTTTTCGTTTTTAATAAGAATAATCCCCAAATTCAACAGGCGAAAGATGTAGGCAGGAAGGATTTTCCGGAATTGATGATTCGCATTACTGCCATAGAGGAATTTGATAGAGTTATCTATGTGGCAGGAGAGATGGGCATCGCTAAATTTGACCCGGATGAACGGGAATGGGATCTTCTTTTTCCTTCCACAGTTTACCATGCAAAACCGGTTTATTCCCTGGTGGTAAATCAAAAACACCTCTTTTTGGGAACTGACGATGGATTGGTGCGAATCAATAAAAAAACCGGGTTTGTTCGGGAATATAATTTCCCATTTATTGGACAGATAAACGAATTGCATTTAGATGGCAAAACATTATGGATCGGTTCATCTCAAGGCTTAATAAAATTCAAATGGAAAAGAGATTTATAATTAAGAGAATCACGCGATTCAGTTTGGTCTTATTGATCGGATCCAACCTGTTTGCTCAGGGTTTGGTGCGAACAAAAAAAAATAAAACCAATGTTGAGAAATTCGTTCTGATTCCTTTTACTGAAGCAGTTCATGCCGATACAATACGCCTAGTCACTTTTATTGAGATTCCATTTTATTCCCTCCAATTTGTTAAAGATGGGAATCAATTTATCGCTGCCTATCAAGCTTCCATTGCTATTAAAGGTAAAAATGGCGAAGACTTAGGGCACCAGGTTTGGACTGATTCCATTAGAGTAAAACACTACGTGGATACAAAATCCACAGTCAAAAATCGGAAACATTATTCCATCAGTAAAATTCCCACCGGTCAGAAATATGAAATTGTAGGCGAACTACAAGACGCGGATACGCGGAAAAAAGGTATCAAAAAGAAGAAAATTAATCTGAAACCATTGACATCACCACCAGTGTTGATTTCACCGACATTCTTGATGGAATTAGCGGGTAATTGGGGATTTGATTCAGGGAAAATTCCCACCCGTGGATTCAGGGTGAGAGAAGTGGGTTCCGGCGTTGAAATGCTTATCTCAGGATTTGTTAAACGAGGAAATTATAATGTGGATGTGTTTTTAACCAATGGTACAGCCCTGGATTCCCTAGTCAATCAATTATCCGGGCAAGGTAGTAATGGGTATTTTAGAGAAACAATATTTATCCCAGCAAAAGAACTGGAAGCCCTAAAAAACGATTTTAAAATTGTCCTGACTCAACAAGGTGAATCCGATGTGAAAAAGATTTCGTTTTCTACCTATAAACCGGGCGTATCCAATTTTGTCTACAATATTGATTTAGCCCTTAGACAGATGAAATATATTCTCACCAATGAGGAACGGCTGCAATTAAAAGGACAATCTAAAAAGGAAAAAGAACAACTTTTTTATGAACTTTGGAAAACAAGGGATCCATCTGTAGACACAGAGTACAATGAATTGATGGAAGAATATTACGGCCGAGTTTGGTACGCCAACGAACACTTCGATTCTTGGCAAGCCGGGTGGGAATCGGATCGAGGCATGATTTACATCTTATTTGGTCCACCGGATGATATTCAACGTACAAACCCTACCACGTCTTCGTCATCTGTCTACCAAGTGTGGAGTTATTACAAGATTAGCAAACAATTCATTTTTAAAGACCAAAACGGGTTTGGCGACTATCGATTGGAAACACCTTTTTTGGGAGCGGGTTTATGACCCTTGAACGTTTTTCCCACAGCGGAATCCAATCATTTAAAAAGTGTCCTGCCCAATTCAAATACCGGTATATCGATCAAATTCATAAGAAAGATGAGGGTATTGAAGCCTTCCTTGGAAAACGAGTACATGAAGCCATCGAGCACTTGTATAATCAGGTGAAAGGTGGTGTCGTTCCTTTAATGGATGAGATTCTCAAGGTTCACAAGTCTTTATGGAAAGATAAATGGCATGACAGGATTGCAATTGTCTATCAAAATAAAACAGCTCGAGATTATTTTTATTTAGGGGAAGAGTGCCTGGCTAGATTTTATCGTCAAAATCATCCTTTTTCAGAACCTGTTATTGCCAATGAACACGAAATGGTATTTTTATTGGATGAGGATGAGAATTACCGAATTAAAGGAATCGTAGACCGTATTGATCATGATGGAGAAGGGAATTGGGAAATCCATGATTATAAGACTGGCAAACGTGCTCTTTCTCAGAATGCAGCGGATAAAGATCATCAACTGGCTTTATATCAAATTGGTCTCATGGCAGAAACAGAAGAAATCAAATCCGTGAAATTGGTTTGGCACTTTATTCAGCATGGGATTAAGGTTGAATCCAAGAGAAGCCCGGCGGCGATTCGAAAGGTCATCAACGCGACGAAAAGATCCATCGATGAGATTAGAGAAAAAATAAAAAACGGTGGCGAATTTTATCCGAAAGCGTCCATTCTTTGCAATTGGTGCTACTATTGGGAAGAATGCCCCACACAATCCGGCACGAACCCCTACATGATTCCATAATATGAAATCATTCACATCGCAAGAAACTGAGGCTATCCAAGCAGCCATTGAAGCAAAGGACTTAGATGACACCCATAAACAGGTGTTAGCCGGATTAATCAAAAAACCCGATCAAAACGAAGATGGTGCAACGTTATATGTTGACGGTGCTGCTGACCTCCATTCAAAAACAGCGGGGATTGGCGGTGCGATTTTCATGAATGGACAGGAGATTTATTCTTTTGCTGAACCCCTGACCGAAAAAACCAACAATGAAGCTGAGTATATGGCCATGATTAAAGGAATTCAAGTATCACTTGAATTAAATTTAAAAAGTATAAATATATATTCTGATAGTGAGTTAGTCGTAAAGCAAGTAAATGGGGAATACAAAATTAAAAATGACCGGATGAAACGGTTGCATGCTATGGTCTTATCGGAATTAAATCGTCTGGAAAATTGGTCTTTAACTCACATCTTACGTCAAAATAATAAACGTGCTGACGTCTTAAGTAAACAGGGAATGCAAATAGCACGAAACAGTCAATAAATTGTATAAATGTTTTTTATTCCAACTGGCTTTTCTCTGTAGATTCCATACTCTATTTTGATCTCTTTTAGAAAATTTACTCTATGGCATCTATTAATTTTCCCAATTTAGTCAACTGGATCTC
>MDTE01086741.1_pt1 | contig 12315 bp, 8 predicted proteins | sample 811231 | NCBI WGS metagenome assembly MDTE01 (sample SAMN05326651, study PRJNA326480) | marine metagenome | isolation source: seawater | place: Indian Ocean: Red Sea | collected 2010
TGGAGAAAAATAAGCGGTGTCACCCCAACTACTATTATTTGCACTCCAATCATTATAAGGCACTAAAGCAGGTGCAAAAAGAGTACTCGAACGATAAGAAATTCCCGTCATTACATTAATCCAACTTGTACCAACAATGTAATGAGGAAGATTAATTAATCCTATATCAACCTCAATAGATGAACCCCAAATATTTTTAATACCTTGACTTATTGGTGTAACATCAGATACATATCTAATTTTTTTAGGGTCATCCTTAAATGATTCACTTGTAAGATTTGATGCGCTACCTGTTGATTTCCCATTTACACCAATCCCATAACGTATTTCTATAGGGATAATATTAACTGGTGATGCAAACTCTCTTGCATAGAACCATTTATTTATCCAGTATCCATCTTCATAAGCAGATTCTGTATCAAATTTTATTAAACCAAAAAGAAAAGTCCTGGGCTCTTTTTCTTTAATGTCAGCAGAAACAAAGGATAATAAAAAAACAAAGAATATTGGGAATGCTGTTTTATGCGATTTCATAACTAATTAAAATTCCGGGATTCTAATCTTTTTTACAATAAGAGACTAAAAAAAACTAATTAACTTTCTTAATCTAATTTTGGAACATCTTTTATAGTTGTTACATTTCTTATATAATGAAAAAAATAATTTACATTAACTTTGTTTTTATATGTGTTTTAAATGCACAAACATTCTCAATTGCAAGGGTTCATTACAGCGGTGGAGGGGATTGGTATAGTAATCCTAGTAGTCTACCAAATCTATTAGAATATATAGATTCAAACACACCTATTTCTATAAATCCTAAAGAAATTAGAGTCAAATTAATTGACAAAAATATCAATCAATTCCCTTATCTATATCTCACTGGTCATGGGAATATTAGATTCACAGATGAAGAAATTATTTCACTAAGATCAATATTAATGAATAATGGCTTTCTACATGCAGATGACAATTATGGTATGGATGCATCTTTTAGAAGAGAAATAAAACGTGTTTTCCCAAATAAAAATCTGATTCCACTACCTAATGATCACCCAATTTTTCATAGTTATTTTAGTTTCCCCAATGGTCTACCAAAGGTGCATGAGCATAATGGAGAACCACCCCAGGCTTTAGCATTATTCGAAAAAGAAAGAATTATAGTACTATATACCTATGAATCTGACTTGGGAGATGGATGGGAAGACCCAAGTGTCCATCAAAATGCATGGCCATTACGTGAAGCAGCATTGAAAATGGGTGTCAATATAATTTATTATTCGCTGACACAATAATGTTCATTAAAGAATATATTCAAAACGCTCAAAATTATTTATTAAAACAAGATTTTATTATCTATGTTTTGAGAACAGGAATATTTTTTAGTTTATTGTTCATATTGTTAGTGCAATTAGAGGCTATTTTCTATTTTTATCCAATAACTAAACAGAGAATCCTTCTAACTGTTTTAATATGGATTATTTTAGTTTTTTCCTTTTGGTCTATTTATCATATTAGAGCAAAAAGAAATCAAATAAAAAAATATAAACCTGAAAAACTCGCTATTTTTTTGGGAAAAACTATTTTTTCTAAAAAAAGCGATATGGTTTTAAATGCATTACAGCTTGAAAATAGTAAGCGAGAGGAGGAGTCAAAAGAACTTACCAAATCTTATATAGATAGAGTAAAAAACAAATTAGGCCCCCTGAACCTAGATTTTGTTTTTACAAATAAGAAATTATTTAAACTAAAAATCACATTGTTAATTTTATGGATAGGAATAATTACAGTTTTCTTTTTTAATTATGAACACTCTGCTAATGCATTCTACCGCTTAGCAAATCCTCAAAAAAATTTCCCCGCCCCTAAGCCTTTTTCTCTATTATCAATGTCTGGTAATATTCATATTATAGGGGGAGAAAAACCTGAAATATATTTCCAAGCATACCCTATTGCGCCTGACACATTGCACCTTAAGCTTATACCGATTCAAGTATCAACACAAAGAAGAGATTCACTTGCACTAACTTTTTCTAGTATCCCTATTGAAGATGGGGTATTTAAATTTAAGCTTCCTGAACTTTTTCAAGATTATTCATATAAAGCTGTTGTAGCAGCAAAACATTTTTGGCAGGCTTGGGGAAGTGTTACAACTATTAATGATACTATTTTTGTTACCGATAGGCCAGCATTTGAAAGTTTTTCACTTACAACAATACCACCAGCATACAGCAAACTTAATAAAAAGACCCAAAAAGGAAATATTGCAATGGTTGAAGGACTAAAGGGATCAAAAGTCCAAATAGACCTGATATCAAATAGAATCCTTAAAAACGCTTATATAAACATTAATGATAAACGCACTATAATGTCATCGGACTATAATAAAGCATCCGGCTATTTCAATTTAATAAAAGAAGGTGAATTCACTGTTAATATTGTTGATAAAAGAGGAATCACAAATAAAGATCCAATTCCCTTTAAAATAAATATTATTCCTGATTATAATCCAAGTATAACTGTAATTCAACCCAATCCCATAACTGAACTGGGCAATAACCAAACTGTTCCAATCAATTTAGAAATCAATGATGATTATGGATTTACTAATCTACAATTAGCATATGAAATTCGAAAACCTACCTATCTTAATGCTGATCCCTATGTATCAATGTTCAACATTAATGATCTACACAATGATTCAATAAATCAAAAAATAACAATGTTTTGGGATCTTACTGATATGTTTCTAATGCCGGACGATGAGGTGCATTTTCATTTTGAATTAACAGATAATGATAATATATCTGGACCAAAAAAGACAATATCTAATACTTTCATTGCAAGAGTCCCCTCTATTGAAGATTTATACAATAATATTGAAAAATCTGAAGAAAATATAGTTGAAAACCTTATGAACGAATTAGATGAAATAGAAAACTTAAGGAACGAACTAAAAAACACTAAACTGAAAATGCTTAAATCAAAAAAGCTGAGTTGGGATGAAAAACAGTCTCTTAAAAATACATTAGAGCAATCAAAAAAGGAGATTGAAAATCTAGAAAAAATAGCAGAAGCCATTGAGACTATTTCTAACCAAGCTGAAAAACATAAACTTTTTTCTCCAAGTCTTATCAAAAAGTTTCAAGAACTATCAAAAATGATTAGCGAAATTATTCCGGATAGTATGTTAAATAATATGGAGAATCTCCAAATGTCCTTAGAAAATATAGACATTGATTCACTTCAAGAAGCTTTAAATAATTTATCAGAAGATATAGTGAAAATTGAGGAAGATTTAGATAGATATTTAGAAATTTTTAGACTATTTCAAACAGAACAAAAATTAGATGAAATTCAAAATAGAATGGAAAAATTAATTGATCAGCAAAATGCTTTAAATAATGATATAAGTAAAAATAAAGATAATATAGCTTCTATGGGGAGGCTCGCTCAGGAAGAACAACGTAATCTGGATGAATATGAGAATATTCTTTCATTAATTGAAGATGGTTCAGAATTGATTCAACCATTCAATGAAAATTCAGCAAAAGAGTTATCTGACCTTTCACAATCAGAACTTTCTGAAAAAATTCAAAAGAATCTTAATTCAGTAATTAAAAATCTATCGAGCCAAGATAGCAAAGAGGCACTTATCCAAAGTGAAAATGCAATGGCTAATATGGATATGATAATGCAACAATTGATTAATATTCAGCAAAAGTTTAATCAGCAATCAGTTTCAGAAAAAATGGCACAGTTACAAACCCTTTTACAAAATATATTGTATCTTTCATCACAAGAAGAACAACTAAGAAATGATACAAGGGAAGCTTCAAGAAATTCACCAAGACTTAGAGAATATGCTCAAAAACAACAACTACTTCAAGATCAATTAAAGAATATAACAGAAAAAATGTTGAAATTGTCTAATGAAACCTTTGCCATTACTCCCGATATAGGACGGGGAATCGGAAAAGCCAATGCAAATATGGAAGAAGCAAAAACCAACCTAACAGACCGCAATGTAACCCAAGCAGGGAGAAATCATAATCTCGCAATGGAAGGATTAAATGAGGCAGCATTAGGTCTATTTAATAGCATGCAAACTATGCAAGAATCTGGATCAGCCAGTGGTTTCCAACAATTGTTAGAAATGATGCAACAAATGTCTGGACAACAACAAGGGTTAAATCAAAAAGGTATGCAACTTAGTCTTGGACAAATGGCTGCAGCCGCACAGCAACAAATGATACAACAAATGTTAAATGAACAAAAAGGAATTAGAAAATCACTAGAAGAATTAATTAAAGAAATGAGACAATCAGGACAAAATAGTATGGGCGACTTAAACGGTATAGCAAATGAAATGGACGATGTGATAAAAGATCTGCAAAAAAAACAGTATAACCGTAAGACCAAAGAAAGACAGCAGCGAATTTTATCTAGAATGCTTGATAGTCAAGCATCATTAACACAGCGTGGACAAAAAGACGAAAGAAAATCAAAAGCAGCAAGTCAAAAGTATTTCTTTGAAGGCCCTGGGGGACTTCCTTTAGATTTAGGTCAACGTGAAAATCTTGCCTTGAAGGCTCTAAAAAAAGCTATGAATGCTGGATATTCTAGAGAACATCAATCAATGATAAAAAAATACTTTAATTCACTAAGCAAATTACCATTAATTAACAAAGAAGATAATAATGAATCAAATTAGTTCTATTTTTATTTTAATTATTTTCCTCTCTTATACATTTGGTCAAAATAATACAACAATTAGTGGTTCATTAAAAACAGCTAAACTTCTTGAAAGAAAAGGGGATATTGATGGTGCTATTTTTATTTATAAAAGGATATTAGAAAATAATCCAAAACACACCATATCTATTCACAAAATCAAATCTCTTTTTTTGAATTATGAAAAATACGATGATGGGATTGAATTTCTTCATAAAAGAATCAATAAAGAGCCTTACAACATGAGAACATATTCAGAATTAGGTGAATTCTATTATTTAAACAATCAAAAAGAAAAAGCAGAGGATATTTGGTCATCTGCATTTTTTAAATTCAGCGATAATCGATCTTTTATTAGAATCATGGTATCAATGTATGGAAAGTATGGTTTGGATGATAAACTTGATAATATCCTAAAAATGGGGAAAAAACAATTTGGGAAATCATTTTTATCTTATGAAAGCGGGGTATACTATCAAGCGAGAAAATCTTATGATAAGGCCATGGATCAATTTTTATTATATCTAATACATGAGCCAAAAAAAAATAATGATATTGTTAAAAAAAGAATATTGTTGATGAGCGATGAACAAGATGCGTTAAAAATAATAGAAAACAAACTCATGGATTCAGCAACAAAGAATCCAAAAAATATACTTCCTGTATTGAGTGAATATTATTTTAAACAACAAAATTATAATCAGGCATATAAAAAGAAAAAAGAATGGTCTTTAGTAGTAAAAAATGATACTAAAGAATGGCTAGAATTTGCAAATGACTTAAGGAAAGAATCCCAATTTCAATATGCAACTAAGGCGTATAATTTTATTTTGAATAAAAATATTCAACCTAATAATACTGGAAAAGCTTTACTAGGCCTCGCAAAAACATTTGAAGACCAAATTATTACTTCAGATGAACCCTTTTTAATTCCATTGTTTTTTGACAATAATATTTTTTTTGAAGACCCATTTAAAGTGTACACTACCATATCAAAAACAAATCTTTCTTCAAGTATCGCACTCTATGATTCCATGCTCGTTACAATGAATAAATCACCTCTTATAGCTGAAGCATTATTCAAATTAGGCGAGATTCAATACAGGATTCTTCAAGATTTTGACCAAGCGTATGTACTATTTAATGAAGCAATGAAAAACAATCCTGATAGAAAATTAAGAATTAAAATTATACTTCGTATAGCAGACGTTTTGATGGCTCGAAGTAAATTAAGAGAAGCAAAATTATTCTTAAAAAATCAATTGGTAAGGTATCCAACACCCGAGATAGAACTCAAAAAAATTCTTATACATTTTTTGAATGATAATCCTGATTCAACTTTAGAAATAGTTAATCAATCTCTTTTCAATATGAAGCCCTCAGATCCTTCATTTAATGATCTCATGGAATTAAAGAATATTATTAATAAATACTATTTAACAAATGATATAGGGAAAAAAGCTTTTTTGCATTTTATAAAATCCGAAAAATATTTAAGACAAAAAAAATTGGGTGACGCGATACGAGAACTATTGTTTGTAAAAAATGAATTACCAAATGGGGAAATATTGCCTCTTATAGATTTAAGATTGGGCCTGCTTTACTACCGATTAAATGAATATGAAAAGGCTATTGAATTTGCAATGATGCTACAAGGAACTGATCTCGTAGATAAAGGAGTGATTCTTGCAGGACAAATTTTTGAGTTTAAATTATCAAATCTTGAAAAGGCTCTTGAGCAATATATGAAAATATTAGATGAACACCCATCTTCTATATATTCAGAACCAATTAGATATCACATCCGTAAGATAGGAAAAATAGAAAGTTAATGAAAAAAATACTCTTAATAGGCCTTATATCATATTCTATTGCACAAAAAATAATCATACCTATGGATCAAACTCAAAATGATCATTTAAAAGCCTATGGAATAGCGTACTTTTCTTTAACAAAAAATATAAATGTAGAGTGGTTACTTAATTATAGAGGGGGCTCATTCCTGCTTGATAATCATCAATTTATTCAAAATGAATGTAGACTTCGTGGCGTATCTTTTGAAAACATAGATGCTAATCAACTAATAAATATTTACTCTTCTATTGAAAAAGAAAATATGGATATTATTCTTTTAGAAAAAAACCCTAAAATTGCTATATATACACCACCAAACAAACAGCCTTGGGATGATGCCGTCACTCTCGCTCTAACATACGCAGAAGTTGATTACGAAACATTATGGGATGAGGAAGTCCACTTAGGAAAACTGGAACAATATGATTGGCTTCATCTACACCATGAAGATTTTACAGGTCAATACGGAAAATTTTATAGAAGTCACCGTAATGCTCAATGGTATAAAAATCAAAAAAACCAATTTGAAAAAGTCGCAAACAATCTAGGATATGAGAGTGTTCATCAACAGAAAAAAAGTATAGCAAGAATTATAAAAAATTATGTCGGGAATGGAGGTTTTCTGTTTGCCATGTGCTCAGCAACAGATTCATATGATATTGCGCTTGCAATGGGTGATATAGATGGCGTTCATACCGTATTTGATGGTACTGCAATTGACCCCCAAATTCAATCTAAATTAGATTATCAGCAATGTTTTGCTTTTACTGATTTCAAATTATTAACAGATCCAATGATATATGAGTTTTCAAACATAGATTTTCCACCCAGCCATAATCCTATTATAAGAGGTGCAGAGGCAGATTATTTTTCGTTATTTGAATTTTCTGCAAAATATGACCCTGTGCCTACTATGCTTACACAAAACCATGTATCAATCGTTAAAGGATTTATGGGCCAAACAACTGGTTTTCACAAAAACCGAATTAAAAATCATATTGTTATAATGGGTGAAGACCCAACAACAGACCAAGTAAAATATCTTCATGGTAATTTTGGAAAAGGCACATTTACTTTTTATGGAGGCCATGACCCAGAAGATTATCAGCATTTTGTTGGTGATCCTCCAACCGATCTTTCTTTGCATAGAAATTCACCTGGCTATAGAATTATCCTTAATAATATCCTCTTTCCTGCTGCTAGAAAAAAAGAGCGAAAAACATAAAATAATTATTGAAATGTGGATTCAAAAGGAAATTAACATTTATACTAAAGAAAGAGGATTCCACATTATTACTGAACAAATTATTAACCAAATTTCTGAAATCCAAAAAATTGAAATTGGAATATTGCAATTATTTATCAGGCATACTTCTGCATCATTGACAATCAATGAAAATACCGACTCTACAGTTAGAAATGATTTTGAAAATCACTTTAATCATCTTGTCCCTGAAAAGATAGGATACTACCAACATAATTATGAAGGTCCAGATGATATGCCTGCTCATATTAAAGCATCTTTACTAGGATCCACATTAAATGTTCCAATAAAAAGTGGAAGTCTTGGATTGGGGAATTGGCAAGGTATCTATATCTGTGAACACAGAAATAAAAGTACCAATAGAAAGATTATTGCAACATTACACGGCCAAGAATTTTTATGATTTTAAATAATAAAACCTATGAAAAACACAAATTGTAGACTATGAAATTATAAATGTTAGACTTATCCTTTTAAACTGTCCCATATTTCATTCATCTCTTCTGTGGTAGATTCCTCAAGGGTTTTTCCGCGTGAAATAATAGTCTCCTCTACCTGTCTAAATCGTTTAATAAATTTTTTATTTGTTTTTCTTAATACATCTTCAGAATGTTTATCTAAATGACGTCCTAAATTCACAATTGTGAAAAGAACATCGCCCAATTCTTCTTCTATATTCTTATTATGATTTAAATCAATAGCATTTTTTAATTCAATAATTTCTTCATCAAGCTTATTCCAAACATCACTTAGATTATTCCAATCAAAACCTACAAATGAAGCTTTCTGTTGTAAACGATAAGCTCTTGAGAGTGCTGGTAGTTTAGATGGTACTCCATCCAATCGAGATTCTCGCTTTTTTTCTTTATGTTTAATTGCTTCCCAGTTTTGTTTTGCTTCAAAAGAAACGTCTGTCTTCTTATTACCAAAAACATGAGGGTGTCTTTTAATTAATTTTTTATTTACATTTTCTAATGAATCAATAATCGTGAATTTTTTTTCTTCTTTTGCTATTTGTGTCTGTAAAACTATATGTAGCATTATATCACCTAATTCTTCCTTAAAGGTTTCCCAATCTTTCTCTTCAACACTCTCAATCACCTCATAAGTTTCTTCTAAAAAATAAGGTAACAAAGACTCATGGGTCTGCTCTTTATCCCAAGGACAACCTTCAGGACCTCTTAAAACTTCAACAATTTTTAGAAGTTTAATAAAACTATCTGCAATTTTCTCTTTATTCATTTATCTAAATAAAAATATCTTTCCAATTCACTTTATTCAAAAAGTTATTTTCCATTTTATTCATTAGAGTTTTCTCATCATTATTTTTATCATTAAATCCAATTAGATGTAAACATCCATGTATAATGAGCCTTGCTATTTCTTTGGGATATGGCTGATCATAAATTTTTGAATTTTCTTTTGCCCTTTGAAGACTAATATATATTTCACCTTCTATTGTACTTTCCAAATAATCATTCAAACGAAAAGCAATCACATCCGTAAGAAGATTTTCTCCAAAAAACTCCATTTTTAGATTAGATAGTAATTCATCAGAACTAAAAATGAATGAAATATCTCCATCTTTTATATTCTGTTCATTAAATACGACCATTGCTATTTTTTCTATTTCAATAAAGTTTGGACAACTTAAAGATGTTTCATTATTACAAATAATTTCTATCATTTTTTATTTGTAAGCTTAGAGTCATCAGGATATTCAACCCTAATATGATAAATACCTCTAAGTACTGGAAGCATTCCAGTACTACCATCTACAGAACCTTTAATCTTAGTTAATTCATCTAAAGTCAATGGGCATTCGCTGAGTTGTCCATCTTCAATGCGCTGCGTGATAATTTTATCAATCATCGCTTCAATTTTAAATATATCTGGATCTTTTATAGATCTTACAGCTGCCTCTACAGCTTCACAAATCATTAATATCCCCGTTTCTTTTGAATTAGGTTTTGGCCCAGGGTATCTAAACGCAGATTCTTCAATTTTAAGACCTTTTTCTTCAGCCTCTTTAAGCGCAAGTCTGTAAAAATATTCTACACGCGTTGTCCCATGATGCATAGGTATAAAATCAGATACTATCTTAGGTAAACCATACTCATTCGCTAATCTTAAACCCTCCTTAACATGAGACTTTATAATACGTGCACTCATAGTATGAGTTAGATTATCATGTTTATTTTTTGCACCGTATTGGTTTTCGATAAAATATTCAGATTTTTCCATTTTACCAATATCATGATAATAGGCACCAACTCGGCATAAAAGAGAGTGTGCGCCAATAGCATTTGCACAAGCTTCTGCTAAATTTCCAACTACTATACTATGATTAAAAGTCCCATTGGTTTCCCGCTGTGCTTCTTTTAAAAGCGGATGTTCATAATCCAATAATTCAATTAAGGTAAGATCAGTAGTAACCTCAAACACCATTTCAAAAAAACCAATCAATCCATAAGTTATTATCGGAGCAAGAATACTATTCAATATTAAAAATTGAATGTCCCTAAACATTATTGCCCAACTATTTGCTTTAAATAATCCTAAACCAATAATAACGAAAACACTGGCACCCATTAATGCAAACATTGTTATAAATAACTGGCTACGTTTACGTAATTCCCTAATATTATATATTGCAATCGTAGCTGTAAATAAAGAGACAATAATAAGGTCAATGTTTTGTCCCATCATTATACCTATCAAAATTGCCAAAGAGGTTGTAGACATAAAACCTATACGCGCATCAAATAATATAGTTAGTGTCATCGCTCCCATTGTTATTGGAATAAGGTATTCAGACCATTCCATTCGCATTACAACTATATGTGCAAGAAGCATCTGCAATAAAAAAATAAAACTTATTAGCAATACCATTCTCCAATCATCAAAAACAGCTTTACGATAAACTATCAAAAAAGAAAAAAACAATGAAATAATTACAGATAATAAAATAATTCTTCCTATTGATCCTTGAATATCTTTTGAAATCCCTGATCCATATTCTTGCTTTTTTACAGCTTCTGATAAAGAATTCAATTTTAAGAGGATATCTTCAGTTATGCGCATATTTGCATCAACAATTAATTCATTTTCTAGTACTACTCCTTGGCTCCTAGGAACTTTGTCAAGACTTTCTTTTTGCCTACGCAAGGTCTTTTCTTGATCAAAAAGTAAATTGGGGCTCATAAATTCAACAATTAAATCATATCCAAGATCTCGAAAAGGATTCTCAGTTTTAAAAAATGATATGAGTTCTTTTTTAGATTTAATCCACGCTGATTCAAGATCATTAAAACTGTTTGGGGAAGCTAAAATAGGTACAGTGCCTTGATTAATAGTTACTTGCTCGCTAGTTATATCTTTAATCGGAATATCATAAATTCCTTCGGTCCATCGATTACGACATATTTGAAGGATGAGTTGATTATATTTTTTAATATCTTTTGTTAACTGTGATTCTTTATCAATATGTATGTAATTATGCCAATTATCCTTTCTCAGGGTAAAAGGGTACAATTCAGAAAATTCATTATTTAAAATTGATAGTTTGGCACTGTCAGAAACAAATTCTGAACGTGCTTTTGCATATTGTTTGTGGTATCTCCTTTCATATACCAATCGTTTTGATTCTTCTAATCTCCAATTAGCAAAATGAATTTTTTCAACTTTATTAAAAAATTCATTCAATGCAGATGATTGCTGATTAACAGTTTTATCATCCCGATTAAATACTGATGGTATTGATTTTTTTCGTTCATCTAAATCTTTCTTTAATTTTTCTTCGGATTTGAGAATGGGAAAGGTAAAAGGTGCAATTATAGGATTTCTTGTAATATCATTTAACTGATATACATATTGTAATGATTTCCCTTGAGGAAATAAAAAAGAAATTAAAAGAATTAAAAAGAAAAGAATGATATATTGAAGCCAATATTTATCTAATAATAAATAATGAGATAAAATATTTATTTTATTTTTATCACTCATCATACCTGAACATCTTTCAAAATTTCTCTTGAAATAATTAGTCTTTGTATTTCACTGGTACCCTCACCAATCTCCAAAATCTTTGCATCTCTAAAATATCTTTCCACATGATAATCTTTTACATATCCAAAACCACCATGTATCTGTATTGCTTCTTTTGTTATTTCCATTGCCGCTTCACTCGCATATAGCTTAGCCATAGATGCTTCTTTATTGATTTTTTGACCTTGATCTTTTAACCAAGCGGCATGATAAACTAATAATTTAGATGCCTCTATTTTTGTTGCCATATCTGCTAGCTTAAAACTTATTGATTGAAATTCATGAATCGGTTTATTGAAGGCATTCCTCTCAATTGAATATTTTAATGCTTTTTCATATGCCCCAATTGCAGTGCCGATTGATAAAGCACCTATTGATATTCGCCCAGAACTAAGTGTTTTTAAAAATGTCTTCAA
>MDTE01137966.1_pt1 | contig 12315 bp, 7 predicted proteins | sample 811231 | NCBI WGS metagenome assembly MDTE01 (sample SAMN05326651, study PRJNA326480) | marine metagenome | isolation source: seawater | place: Indian Ocean: Red Sea | collected 2010
CCTCCGCGACCGGGAGATCGCTGGAACCTGAACCTCAATCGGCATGGTGGTGACACAAACATGCAGTACAGCCAATGGTCACCTGCCGATACGGCGCGACCTTCGTTCCATACGCCGCATCGGTTTGGGCAGGTGACGTTCGTCCCAAATCCAAACGTGCCGAAAAACGCGATCGGTTCGAAACCATGATCCGCAAGCGGATCGAGGTCGTAAAGTGGCGCGGTTGCGGTGGCAACGTCACTTTCCCTGCGCGTTTGGGGTTTATTCCGTTTTGCTGGCTCGGCGACGGCGCAGGCGACGGGCCAGCAGGATTACGGAACCGATGACGCAGGTCAGCGTGGCGGTTACCACCGCCAGGCGGCGGTATCCCGACGGTGCCGTCACGGAAGGTTGCGCGTAGTATTTTTTGGTGAACGCGGCATCGACATCGACACCCGCTTCGATCCACTCCAACTCGCTGTTGCGTACATCGTGATACCAGCGATCGGCTTCTGCCAGCTCGGTCTGGAATTGCGTCTCCAGCTGGTCTAGCTGTAACTCGGTGGTCGAGTCTGCTGTGACGGTTTGCAGCTTGAGTGATTCCTGGGCGATCCGCCGATAAGCTTCTTTCGATTCTGCCCCTGGCACTTCGTAGGCAGCCTTCAAGTAGGACCGTGCTGCCAGCCGTTTGGCGTCTTCGTTCAGATCGGCCAGGAGTAAATCCCCGAGCGCCTCCAGCAACACGGGTGAGTCATACTGGCCGAACCGCATCATTCCCAGCACGCCTTGGATCGCCTTGCCAACTTCTGTTTTCTGTTGCCCCGGATTCAATTCGCGATCCCTCAGCAAGAACGCGGCAAATCCGGGCTGCACGCCAATGGTGCGGGCATCGCTGGAGAGTGGGAAAGGCAGTGTCCCTTCCACACGTTTGGACAACACGTATTCGATTATCCGCTGTTGATAGACCTCGCGACCAAAGTGGGCGTCGGGGTTGATGGTAATCGCCTGTTTGATGTACTTCAGGCCCTTGGAAAACTGTCCGGAGTGGATGTAGAAGGTGCCCAGGTTCGCGTACGTCTCGTACCCACCAGCCTTGATCTTTTCCTTTTTCTGCATCGTCTCGACCGCTTTGCCATGTTGCCCCGTCTTGTCGTAGGCAACAGCCAGATCATCGAGGAACCGCAAATGGTCGGAATCCGTTTCCAGGCGACGCAGACGGTCTTCAATCCGCCAGAGATAGAACGCACGGCTGTGGCGCAGGAACTTGCCTGTGATCAGTTCCAGCGTTTCAGGAAAACGCGCGCGTTCCATTTGCAGTGTGTCGTAATCCCATAGGCAGCCCCAGGTAGTGTTGCCGGTTATCAGGATCGCCAGAATCCACGTGATCAGGAAACGCAAGCAGCGCATAGCAAGGATTCTCTGGAATGCATGTCGAGAACGGCCCGGGGCCGGAAAACTGCCAGGTGGTATTCTACCGGGTGGGACGCGACAGCGCTTATACTTGAGTTGCAATCGTCTGATCGACAGCGAGCTGGTAAAGTCCTGCGGTGTAGGCAACATTGCATTTTCATCGTATGCCCGGCACTTTCCCCTGCGCTTTTGGTGTCAGCAAGATCGGGCCGTTTCCAGGTAAACCAGTGGAGCAACCATGACCATACCTGTGGATAATTCGTTGACCGACCACTTTTCGCAGTGCTCGACGCCAACAGAAATGACCGATGCGCTCTTCGAGTTTATGGAGCGCAAAGGGAACAGCTTCTATGACGAGGCCGTGACGCAGCTGGAACATGCACTCCAAGCCGCCCTGCTGGCGCGGCAAAATGAGGCCTCTTCATCCCAGGTGGTCGCTGCGCTGTTGCATGATATCGGCCATTTTCTGATGGACGAAGAGGATCAACACAGTGACTTTCTCCAGGAAGACTGGCTGCACGAGGAAGTGGGCGCTGAGCAATTGACGCCGTTCTTTGATCAGAGTGTGATCGATCCGATCCGACTGCATGTACCGGCGAAACGGTATCTGTGCACAGTGGACCCGGAGTACTACCAGGGGCTGTCGCGCGCCTCGAAACGCAGCTACGAGCTGCAAGGGGGCCAGCTTTCTGACGGTGAAAAGGATGCGTTTGAGTCCAATCCGCATTATCAGTCGGCCGTGCTTTTGCGGCGCTGGGATGACGGCGCCAAGCTCACTGGATTTACGACGCCCCCGTTGTCGGACTTTCGCGAAGAAGTGCAAGCCTGTATCAAAACACCGCAGCAACGCGGGTGATTTGCCCCGGCGTTCCGGGGAACCGGGACGCGGGATCATGGACCGGTCGAGACGCGCTGGTGGGATCACTTCTGCTGTAGGCTGGTGTCGCCTGCTTGTGCTTTGATGCGGAAAGCATAGACGCTCCCTAAACCTGGCTCGTAGTACGTTTTGGCCTGCTTTGCAACGTCCGTAAACGTGCCGACAATCCAGCCGTCTGCAGTGACTTCGCGGGCCGCACCGATTGAGTAAATACGATGCTCGAACACCCGCTGTGAGATCGCGTGCTCTCGCCAGGTTTGTCCGTTGTCTTCACTCACCCAGCAGGCGAGTCGTTTCCAGTCATCGATCGTCGAGATAAAGAAGAGTGGTGCTCCAGGTTTGGCGCGCTGCGCCACCAGCGCGCCACTATCGTTGGGTTTGGACATCGTTCTGCCACCGAAGATCCGCTGGATATCGATTTCCCTGGTGCCCGTCGCGCCATCGATGCGGACGTAACGCTGTCGCTGGGGTGCGGTTTCTGCCCAGTAGACGAAGTGCAGCTTGCCATCCTTGGCCATCAAAGCGGACAACCAGGAATGCACATCGAGCTCATCGTCGTGCGTAATGTGCGTTGCTGGACCACCGTTGTCGGCCAAGAGAGGCGGTTCAACAGGCCGGCCCTCCAGTGTTTGCCAGCGCACACCACCATCGGTTGACTTCATGGCGTGAATCGACCGATAGACGTATCTGCCGCGTTGTTGCGTGGTCCAGGCTGCATAGAGTATCCCGTCCTGGCCCAGGGCCAGGTGCGGGTACATCAGCAAGGCGCGCTCACCGTCGAGTAGCAATTGCTCCGTGTGACGTACCTGGCCGTCCACTCCGACGATGTGAAAACGGCCGTTGTGGGCCAGGTGGTACAACTGTTTGCGCGGTGTGTCCAGCACCATGCAGTATTTTCCCGCTGCCCCACCTCTGAGTGTTGTGGTAGCGGGTTCTGCGTCAAGGGATTCGAGACGGGACAGGTAGGCGTTGCCGTTCTGGAAATCGGGGCGTGCGAAAAAAAGTGTGCCGGCCGGCTGTGTTTCCAGCACCGGAGCGCTGGTGGCCCGCGTCTCCTCCCGAATCGTAACGAAGGACTTCCCACCATCCACACTGTGGGCCAGTCGCCATTGTTGTGCGGTATAGTTGGAGTTGGCCTGGTGGATGTAGGTGATGAAGATGCCCCAGGGGTTGCTGACCACTTTCTGGTTATGGCTTTGATACGTGGCGTAGCCGATGGCCCGGTCGTCGACGAGTGTGAGTTCAATGGTGGTTCGCGGTTGTCCTGACTGATCGGGAGCTTCACCGCACGTGGACTGAACGACGCAGGTGAGTAGCATGGTCAGGAAGAGCAACCTGGTAACGTGCAACCGTTGTCGATGCATGCTGAGCGTTCTCATGTTCATGGCCATTCTGGGGATTCGCAGGAGCGTCGTGTGGGCCACGTCCAGCGAATGCGTTGCTCGCACCGTACGACAGTGGCGAACTGAATAACGAGTCAATGTCGTTGCAGTCTCAGTGCCGACGTAGCACTCGGTGTACCTTGTCGATCGAGTGATGCCGGTATGTTGGTTCATTCGCGGTATCCGAGGGGTGCATCAACGGTCGGGTTGTGGAGTCTGTTCGACTTGCATCTCACGCTCGAACTGGTCGATCGCTGACGCCATCGGCGCGCGGTAAACCGACAGTACGGTTTTCTGCAGGACTGTGCCTCCGGCCGCCACATCCGGGCTCCAGGCATCGCTGTGTACGCAAGGGTTGTCCGGATTGAAGAAGACCATCGATCCCTGTGGGGAACCGTAGAGCATCGTGTGGATTCCGTCTTCCAAGGGCATGCAAATATAAGGACTCATAATGATCTGGGTGCGGGGGTCGTTGGCACTGCCGGGACGGAACTCGTGCATGTAATCGGAGCTGGGCAGTCGCGACCGTACGAACCAGCGTACACTTGCCGGAAAACCATCGCCCTGGAAGAGGCGTTTCGCCAGGATCCACTCGTTTGCGACCTTGACGCGGGTTCTGTTCTGCCAGCCCCAGATATTGCCACGTCCATGAAACCGGTTGCAAATATCGGTGAAGATCGATGTGGGCTTGTTTGACAGGTTGGTGATCTCCATTTCGATCTCCAGGCGATGACCCTTCACGGTGACTCTGGCTCGGTATTTGAGCCGCCCGTTCCGGTTGATCATCTTTTTCTGGCCAGCAAAAGCAACCGCGACGTCGGGGCCAATGGGATGACTTTCATTCTCGTATTGAATGACGTTGGGCTGTCCCGGTACCGGCTCCCAGCGGCGATCAGGATCGAAGCCGAAGATAAAGCCCTCGGAGGTGCCAATGAGTTCCGGGATCTGGATGGCCCAGGTGCCCAGGCTGGAATCCCGATTGGCAAAATCGCCGCCGCGTTCACGGAAGTGGACTTCGATGTAGCGATAGGGACCGAGCGTGTTGATTTCTACGCTCAAACCTTGGGGCAGTGCCCGGCGAAAAAGAATTCGACGTTGCGGCTCAGGTTTGGACTGCACAGTATCTTTGGCGCCAGCCCGATTATCTTTGGCGCCATTCCGATGGTTGGCACCATCCTCGGCGACCGACATCGAGGCGGATAAGGCCAGTAGCAATCCCAGGAGTTTCCCCCCCCCGGACCGCTGCGGAAGTCCCTGCAGCATCAACTGGGTTCCTTTTTACTCTGTGGCTGTTGTCAGTCGCCCGGTCGGCGCCTCAAAATCCCGAGAGTCGCTCGTTTGAATCGCCACAGTGGTCCGGGACGCAAGCCCAGCTGGGGCATCATACCACACGCACGTGTGGCCGCGGACAGGTTGCTGTGTTCTCTGCAGACACGGCATGGTTCCGCAGAGTCTTGTTGCGCTGTGATCTGAAACGCCTTGAACTGAGGTCGGCGCCTGGTTTGTTGGATTGGGTGGAATCGTGTTGCGCCTGACAGGCATGGTCCAACGACTGATATCCCCACTCGACCCAAGTAAAATGCTTCCACCGTTTCGTTGCCTGCGGTGATTGCCTGGAAACGTTGTTCCACTCGAAGTACAGGAGGAGTCGTTACCAGGAGGGGGGGAGACGTCTTGAGTTGCGCGTGCTGTGACCAGCGCGAACAGGGTCCACTGGCGGAGGTGATTACCCAAGAGGCGTCTGCGAGTTGGCACTCCGGCCATCGCTTCCCAGCCCTGTTTATTTGTATTCTTGTTTGTCATTGGTTTGTTTGTCATTGGAATAAGGAGCGCGGAATGTCTTTGGCAGAACAGTTGAAACTGGAAGAAGAGACTTTTTCCTTTGAGCTGAAGATCACCTCGATCACGCAGAGCAAAGAGGGGACTCAGGTCAATGCAACCGGCACGGTCGGTCGCTACGGCAAGGTCTGGTTGACGTACGATTTCACAGCCAATCCGAAACAGGAGCATACGGGTTCCTTTGTCGGCATTGGTCGCGCGGTGACAGACGACGGTGTTGCCAATGAAGGGCAGCGCAGGGGTGTGTATGTCGGTGACGGCTTAACGGGTACCGTCTACTCGCTCGATGACGTTAGTGATGGCGCGCCGAATTTCTGTGTCGAGCATTGGGATCTGAAAGCGGAGACGATCCAACTGCAGTTTGCCAGACTCGAGAGGTGATCTGCGGACCTGGAATACGTTCCCCTGAGCAAAGATGTGCGGCTCGTGCGCTGAAGACTGCGGTCCTGCAGTGCCTGGTACAGAAGTGCTATACGCCGAGGGAACGATCGGATTGTGTCGGACTGAACGCGGGCCCGTTGGTATGATCCAGCGGGCCTGCTGGCATTGCAGTGGCCAGCGCGTTGCTGTCGGGGAAGCGGTCGCTGGCCGGTGCATTCCGCCGGCTGTTCGCAGAGAACGCTCAAGTTGCCACCTCCACACCTGAAGCAGCGCTGCAAGCCTGCATGATGTTTCGCGTCTTTCGCAGGAGAAACCGCTCCAGCTAGGGCTGACTCAGCGAGGGTGGCGTCGACCCGTGAATCGGAACAGGCAATCCACAACGCCAATGGCTGTTGTGCATGCGAAAGCGGCTCGAACACGCGTTTCTTACGGTCGAAGATGGGACGCACTGTGACGTGGCGCACTGTGACGTGGCGCACTGTGACGTGGCGCACTGTGATGCGGCTGCAGAAAGATCAGGCAATGCTTGCCCACTTCTGTGTTGGTTCGTAGCGATGCAGTAGATTTTCGGCCTCGTGATCCACGGCGACAAGATGAATCCATTCGTTGTCGAACAATTGTTGTACGTGGGGCAACTCCTGCAGCATTTGGCTGATTCGATCGCACGGGGCTTCGATCACGACGAGCAATCTGAGGGGCTCGTGGTATGGCATGGATCCGTTCATCACGGATTGTCGGGCGAGGCCGGTTCTCAGATCACTCTGTGGTCCGGCCATGATTCCGAAACGGCCCACCACATTGTGATAAATCTTGCTACCGCTGCCATAGACTTCCGGGTCCGTCGCGGAGAAGTAGTGCTCACTGTTGATCCATTGCCCGACAACGGTTGGCCCGGCCAATACGCCCTGAAGCAGCGCACCCGATGAATCGCCACGGTAGTCGTAGTTGTTCAGGAAAACGCGACCCTTCAGGTCGATCTGTTGCGACAGTTCTCGGCTGCCGATAATGAACGCGGCGTTTCCGGATAATCCCCATTCCGGCCGCACCTCACTCCAGTCTCCGGCGCGGCGATCGATGTCACGCTCGATCGCCGAGGGTGTCGCGTCCTTCTTCACGAGCGGTAACCGTGCGCCGCGTTCCTGGTTGGTTCTGACGGCCGCATCGCGAAGACCCTTAGTCAAACGCGTCATGTCCTCCTGATGACTTGAGGGAATGTCCTCCGGATCAAAGATGACGACAGCGTCGGTGGTGGTATCGTGGAGTCCCGCGATGAAATGGGTGTCCTCGGGGATGGCAATCCCGTTGTTCGCCAATTGTGATCGCACTTCCGGCTTGTTGGCGATGGACGCGAAGACGCGGGCATTCGCCTTGCCAGGGTGGCCCCCACAGGCTCCGCAGTGAAGCGCCGCCTCAAACGGGTTGTTATCAGATGAACTGCCGTGCCCGCACACCAGCACGAGGCGGGCAAGGTTACTAGTCAGGCCGATCGTGCGCAGCGCAGTCTCCACCGTTGACACCTGCTCGCTCAGTGTTAGCCCCAGCTCGATGCCCTCGTCCTTTTTCATTTCGTCGATGGTCATCGTGGTGGCGACAGCGGGAGCGACGATGTCCGCGAATCGCTCTCGGTACTTGCGGTACCAACGCGGGAAAAGCGTACGACCGAACAAAGGCACGCCAAATAACCACCCCAGCGACTCGACTGTAATGTACGGAGTCAGCACGTGCGCTTTCAGATCATGAATCAACTCGTGGGTTGTGTGGAAGAAATTTTTTCCGGATTTGTGTTTGGCGAGCAGTTCGTCCTGATTGCTTCTGGCCAATTCAAATACTGTGTGCTGGGCTTCCGCGATCGCAGGATATTGCTCGGTCAAGTGATGACTGCCATGAGACTGATGGCGAATGAACACCGTGAAGAAGCCGGCAAAACCAATGGTTTCGTAGTTCCCGACAGCCTCCAAATTGCGGCGGAATGTCTCGGAGCGGACATCGATACAGAACATCGCCTGAGCGTCCGGTCGGGGTTTTGTGGCAGTCGACGACGGCGCAGTATTGACGCCGGCCGCGATCTGGCTGAGTAGATCGTCCTGATAACCGGTCTCGAACGCTTTCAGCCAAACGGGTCCATGTTCCGATTCCGGCAATGCATCGAGCCATTCCAAAAGAGTCTGCAAGCTTTCGATCGGCGCGTCTTTCAACTGCGTGGGATCGAGCTGCAGAAAATCGGCCAGCTCATGTAAACGCACTGCTGCCGATAGCCCGGCTGCATGAACCTGGAGTTCTTCATCCGAGGCATTCTTTTCGTGCTGAATCCAGGCGGTGATGCCGGGATACGTGCCCTCAATGCCGAGCTCACTCTGGCAGGTCTGTTTGACCAGCTCGCGTTCGTACCAGATTCGAACCGCAAGATACTGCACGAGATCAACGGGATGGGCTTCCTGCCATTCATATCCAGCACTCAACTCACCTCGCCAGTTGATGAAGCTTGCCCAGCCGCACAAAGCGGTCAGTTGAAGTGACAAGTAGTCCTGCCGGATGTCCTCCGGAATGCCAAGCGCATCCAGATGTTCAAGCAACGCGTCTTCCGCAGATGCTGGTAGATTCGCAATCTTCCGTCCACTCTGTCGGATCCCGCACGGTGACCATTCTTTTGCGGCCAGGGATTTCCATGTCTGGTAGAAGCCTCGATCTCTATCCGGCATCGACCAGACCGCGTGGCCTTCGTCCAGGAACGCGGCGCACCATTTGGTCACTTCCCGGTCGATCGGATCGGCTAACTGAGTGTGCAAGGTATGGTCACACCACGCCGCCAGCGTCAGACTTCCAGCGAGCGGGTCTGCTTCTTCCTCTCGTGGCTTCAATACCGGAGCAAGCCGGTTCGCAAGATCCCGTAGGAATGGTGCGTCGGGTGAGCGATTGACAAACGCAGCGAGTGTCTCATCGGCAGGCGCCGTGAGGCCGGTTAAGAGATGGGCTCGCAAAACATCGAAGTGGCTCACCGTATGTTCGTTCAGCGATACGTGCTGGTCCTGCGATCTTGTTCGCAGGGACGCTTCGAGGTGTTCGGGTCGAATTCTCCCCGACCGATAATATTCTCGAAAGGTCTCGTTTGGCAGATAGCCAGTTCCGCCGACAAAGCGTCGTCCCAACCGCACCGCTTCTTCGAAATGAAGCGATTCCAGGCTGTGTAACGGATTGTGATGAACGAAGGTCGGCATTGGCCAGTAATGTGCAATGACTCCCGCAGCCCGAGAAACCAGTTCCCGGATTTCCTGGCATTGGGTATCAGAGTTCGATGCGTTGTTGGAAGTCAGGTTCATTTGATCCTCACGATGGTGCTTGCCACTTCGTTCACTCCGACGTTAAGCCATCCATGAGGCACTACGCTAAGTGAAACCAGCAGTAAGAGTATGATCGCAATGGCTGTAATCTCCGCCGGACGAAGATCGTCATAGCGCAGGTCGGCACGGTGCGGCCCAAAGAGAATGCGTTGCATCAGCTTGAACAGACACCAGGACAAGCTAAACCACGTCAACAGGACGATGACCATCCCACCTGACATGGCGGACGAACTGAGCAACAGTCCGACGTAGCCGAAAAACAATCCGAAAGGCGGTAAACCCAACGCCACCATCACCAGCAGCGCCAGACACAATGCAAATTTGGGCATGGGCTGGGCAAGGCCGCCAATCCTGGTCAAGTTGAGATTTCCGTAGCGTACTTGCACTCGATCCCAGGCGAGCAGCATTCCCACGGTAACCAGCAGCACCGCGCTGGCATACACAACCGCCTCTGGCGACATGCTGCCGCCACTCGCGAGGTGCCACCAAAGAATCGCGTAGAAGGCAACACCGGTGTAGGCGACCAGATGCAAAACATCTGTTTGCACAACCGCTTTGATCGAGGCGTAGACTGCCCCGAACAAGGCCAGCACGGCCAGGCCCGCAAGAATGTCCGCCGGCAACTGGGGGGTCAGCACTGTCATCCCGTACACACCGGCGATTGGCATCAGGGTGGCCATTAGGATGTTCCAGCCGCGGGGGAGTCTGGTGAGCGCGCCGACGTAGGCGCCTTGCAGCGGAAAGAGAGGCGCCAGCAGGGCCGTGACCAGCAGCAGCGCGGCTGGTCCCACCGGCACATCTGCAAGCGAAGTCACTTCGCGCCCCGACAGAACCAGCGCGACCAGAGCTGTGATCGGCAGGAAAAATCGACTGCGGTCCAATGTCTCCGCGGTCTTCTTGCCGGTGTGTCGTAGCCTGAGCGCCACGCCGTCCAGGTAAAGGCGGTTCACGAAACACAGATACAACGTCGTTTGAACACTGGTAATGATCTGCGGGCGATTCAACGTTCGCCCTAGTCGTTTCGTGTATGCCATGACCCATCCCGTGAAGATGAGTGCTATCGCAACCACCAGGATTCCCGCGAACAAGCCGCTGGGCAATGAGGCGGCCTGGTAGTACGCAATTTCGGTCGCCTTCGGATACAGGAATTTCGTGAACATCTCGGCCGAGTAGAGATAAACCAACGTGGTGACTGTCACCACGACCAGCATCACCACCTGCGCCTTGATCGATTTCGCCCCACGTAACCGATAGAGCGTCAGCATTGCCTGCGACGCCGTGATCCAACTGAAGAGCAGGAAGATTGTCAGTCCCTGGGAATCGCTGCCGAGGGGAATGTGCAAGAGCTCGTGTACGCCCCATAGAATGAGGAGCGGAAAAGCAAGCGACGTCATTAACCCGAGCACCCAGGTCACGACACTCAATGACGGTCCCTCTGCCGGTTTCTCAGGTTGCTTTGGCTCGTGTCGCGTCTCATGAATCACGTTGCCACAGTTGAGAAAGATCGTGGCTTTGAACAGGCCGTGTGCCATAAGGTGGAAGATCGCCAGAGAGTAGGCACCTACCCCGCACTCCATGATCATATAGCCCATCTGTCCAATGGTTGAGTATCCGAGCGCCTTCTTGATGTCATTCTGGACCAACATCATGCTCGTTCCCAGAACTGCGGTCACCAGCCCGACAGCAAACGCGACATGCAATGTCGCAGGACTCTGCACGTATAACGGTGCGAGGCGTGTCATGAGGAAACCGCCTGCATTGATAATCCCGGCATGCAGCAGCGCGGTAATGGGCGTTGGGGCGAAGAGGAAATCAGGCAGCCACATGTGGAGTGGGAACTGGGCCGACTTGCTCATGGCGCCAACGAAGAGCAGCAATGTCACCGCGGTGGCCCCGCTGAGCTCAAAACCGCCGACCTTCAGTAACGTGACCGGCTTCGCTGCGGACTGCTCGAATAACTCCAAAAACTCGATGGTTCCCCAGAGTTGATACGCCAGCACGATGCCTGCGAGAAATGCGATGTCTCCAGCACGTAACATAATGAAGGTGCGAAATGAACTGCGCGCGGTGAGCTGATGGGCGTAGTTATAAATCAGATGGGAGAGCAACCAACTCAGTAGTTGCCAGGCCAGAAACAGCAACATCAAATCACGCGCCGAGACCATCACGAGCAGCGTTGAAATCGTGAATGCCAGCAAGGCTTGATACCGCGATTGTCCCAGTTCCGACTGGAGGTAGCGGACGGAGTACCGATAGAGAACCAGGCCGATCGAGGCGATCAGCACCATCATCACCGCACTCAAACGGTCGATAGCCAATTCAATCGTCGGCAGGAAGCTCCACGGTGTTTCACAGATTACCAGGGGAGTGGCGGCGTAGCCGTCCGCGGCTGTCTCGACGAGTGCCACAATTGCGACCACCAGTGCCACGGCAAGTGCAAATACGCCGAAGTTGTAGTTTCGGTCGTCGGTGTTGCGGTTCGGGAGAGCGCTATAAACCGCCGCTACGAAAGGCGCTAGAAGAATGAGAATCGGGTAGTAATTCAAGATGAACTCCATTCAACTTTCGGTTGATTTCCGCTGCCAGGTCGCTCTTTGGCAGATGCCTCTGAGAAGTGCCTCAGGTTGATGCGCTCCTGTGAAGGAACAAACGCAGTTGGTAGCTGTTCATCCGCACGAGCGATTGACTTTGCCCCGGTCGTGACCAGTGCCACTTTCCTTGCGCGGAGAGCAGTTGGCTGCCCAGAAAATCGGGAATAACAGAGATGACCAGCAAGAACTCGGGAATCGCGACGATCCCATCGAGCAGGTCCGATGGTGCAGTGGCGTTGCAATCGCTCTCTGGCGGTTTGCATGCGACAGCCGTCAACGGCGTGCACTGCGTTTCAAGAAAGGGTGCATTCAACAGGTTAAGGGAGCGAGCAACCCATTGGGCAGGCGATGGCCATCGATACACCGCGTGACAGGTAGAGGTACGTGCAATGCGCGCACGATGCGTTGGCCTGTCGTTCGGATCTGGCGTTGTCCAGATCTCAAACGAAACCGCCGGAGTTCATTGGCGCGACGTTCAGCAGCAGGTTCTTCAGACTCTTCGCCACTTTCGAAAGGAC
>MDTE01129541.1_pt1 | contig 12314 bp, 8 predicted proteins | sample 811231 | NCBI WGS metagenome assembly MDTE01 (sample SAMN05326651, study PRJNA326480) | marine metagenome | isolation source: seawater | place: Indian Ocean: Red Sea | collected 2010
CAGAGCTGAAAGATGGTCTTGATTTAACTTCTTGCCCAAAAGTCTCCATAAATTTTTTTACTTTTTGAAAGTTAGTCATTTTACTCCTGTAAGATTAATAAAAACTAGTATATAATTTATCTAGTTATTTTTTCAAATAAATGAAAACAAGAAAAGAATTTGATAGTATTGGTGGCATAAGTGTGCCAAATAACAAATATTGGGGCGCTTCTACACAAAGATCAAAAAGATTTTTTAATATTGGCAAAATATATGTTCCTTCCTCAATAGTTAGATCTATTGCAATCATAAAGAGAAGTGCTGCTATAGTTCACAAAAAAGATAAATTGATTTCGCAAAAAATTTCAAATGCAATTATAAAAGCATCAAATGAAGTTATAAGCGGCAAAATGAGCGAAAATTTTCCTCTAAAAGTTTGGCAAACGGGTTCTGGTACGCAAACAAATATGAATGTTAATGAAGTAATTGCAAATAGAGCTATAGAAATTATGAGGGGTAAAAAAGGATCAAAGAGACCTGTTCATCCAAATGATCATGTTAATAAATCACAATCAACAAACGATGTTTTTCCGACCGCAATGCATATTTCAGTTGCAACAGAAACTATTAATAAACTTTTACCTAGTTTAAAATTACTGCAGAATTCATTAGCTAAAAAAAGTAGAGAATTTAAAAAAATTGTGAAAATTGGAAGAACACATCTTCAAGATGCTACCCCACTTTCACTTGGACAAGAATTTTCGGGATATCATGAACAAATAAAAAAAAGTATTGAGAGAATTAAATATTGTTTAAATGATATTTATTACTTAGCTCAAGGTGGAACTGCTGTTGGTACAGGAATAAATTCAAGAAAGAATTTTGATAAAAAGATAGTTAAGGAAATAAGAAAATTTTGTAAAATACCTTTTAAACCAGCGCCAAATAAATTTTCTGAACTGGCTGCACACGATGCGATAGTAAATTTCTCAGGATCTTTAAATTCTTGTGCTGTTTCATTAATGAAAATTTCAAATGACATTAGATTTTTGGGATCCGGACCAAGAGCAGGTTATGGGGAATTATATTTACCAGAAAATGAGCCAGGGTCATCAATTATGCCTGGAAAAGTAAATCCAACGCAGTGTGAAGCGGTTACAATGGTATGTGCAAAAGTAATAGGAAACCATACCGGCATAACCGTTGCGGGTAGTCATGGCCATTTTGAATTAAATGTATTTAAACCTTTGATTGCTTATAACGTATTACAATCAATAGATATTCTATCTGATAGTGTAAAAAACTTTAGTTTGTATTGTGTGAAAGGAATTAAAGCTAATAAAAAAAAAATTAAAGAACATTTAGACAATTCATTGATGCTTGTAACAGCTTTGGCGCCTAAAATTGGTTACGATAATGCTGCAAATATTGCAAAAAAAGCACTTAAGAATGGCACAACTTTGAGGCAAGAGGCAATTAAATCAAAATTAGTTAAAGAAATTGAATATGATCACTTAATTGACCCTTTAAAAATGATAAAACCTAGTTAATTAATGATTTTCCTTATTTGAGCTCTAAATTTTTGTAAGTTTGTTATTATAAACATTTCATCTAAATTATCATTTTTTGTCTCATCATTAATTTTAATGTTTTTAATAATAAAATCTGTCTCTCCAAAATTTTTTTCTAAATCAAAAAATATTTTATTTATATTTTTAACTTTTTTCGATGATATTTGAAAAATTTTAGCGAACTCGATATGATCTTTTATATTTAATTTATTTTTTGATTTAAATTTATAAACTCCCTGTTCATCTGAAAAACTTATATCTGTTTCAATTTTTCCTATTTTATCTAAATTAAAATTTGAGTTTTTTATGTCTATTTTTTTTTCATTAATTATAAGTTCGATTTCTCCATTTTTTATTAACTTATTATTAATTTTGCTAAATTTAATTTTTAGAATACCATTTAAATTTCCAATATAGTTTTTCTCATATGATAATAAGTTTAATAAAAAATCTATGATATTTTCTATCTTTTTTTCTTTTATTTTTGTTTCACCTTCAAAATAAAAAGGGTTTAGTTGAATTTTGCTGTTTATATAGTAATTTATATTTTCTTTTTTAGGTGAAGATATTTCTATTTGGTCATCTTTAAAAATTACATTATATTCCAACTTATCTTGCTCATAAAATATCTGGGTATTTCCTTCAAAATTTTTTTTGTTTTCAAATTTGAAAATATTTTTAATTTCTATTTTTGGATAAACAATATTTATATTGTGAAAGCTATTTTTTGGTTTATTATAATCTCTCTTCCATTCAGATTTAAATTTTAAACCAAATATCTCACCATTAATATTAAAATTTTTAGATTTTGTTTTCTTATTAATTTTATATATAATTTTATTTACTGGGGAAATTAAAATCACTTCTTGATCTTTATTTTTTAAAAAAATTTTACAATTTTCAAAAATTATTGGTTTGTTTATTTTATTATATAGATGCCTTCTTAAATCAATAATTTCAGAAGTATTTATTTTTAAATTAGAGTTTGAAATCTTAGTTGACCGGAAATTATCAAAAGTTCTTAAATATATGTCTCTTAAACTTATAAATATTTTTAGTTTTTTAGTATTTATTAATTTATTATTTTTTTGTGTCCCAGGTAAACTAAGTGAGGCATTTTCTACTAATAAGTGTGGCTTCGGAAATGGCTTATATGAGATATTGCCTGATGTATTAAGATAAAACTTAAAATTTTTATAAAAGTTTTTTTCTATTACTGTAACTTTACTTTCATAATTAAATAAAACTGGTAAAGATAAAATGGTTAATGATGAAAAAAGTATTGCAAGTGCAGATAAAATTAGTGTGAAGTTGATTTTATTTTGCTTAATTTTATTCATTAAAATTATAAGGCTTATATAACAAAAAATATGTTAAAATCAGATTATTTGATAAATTTAAATGAAAAGCAACAAGAAGCGGTGCTTCAGCTTGATGGACCTCTACTTATTGTGGCCGGAGCCGGTTCGGGCAAGACAAAAGTATTAACCTCGAGAATTGCTCATATTATAAAAACACATAGTGCTTTTCCAAATCAAATACTTGCAGTTACTTTCACAAATAAAGCGGCAAAGGAAATGCAAATAAGAGTATCAAAACTCTTGAGGAAAGAGGCCACGGGTTTGCCTTGGTTAGGTACATTTCACTCGATCAGTGCTAAAATTCTTAGAAAACACTCTGAGGCTGTTGGTTTAAAATCAAATTTTACTATTATAGATCAAGACGACCAAAATAGATTAATCAAAAATATTTGCAAAGCAGAAAATATAGATATAAAAAAAATATCTCCCAAATATATTTTAGCAATAATTGATAAATGGAAAAATAAAGGTTTTTATCCTGAAGATGTTATTTTAAAAAGAAATGAAACATTGGAGAGAAATTTTTTAAATATTTATAAAATTTATCAACAAAAACTCATTGATTTGAATTCTGCAGATTTTAGTGACTTAATTCTTCATACTCTTAAAATTTTTATAAATAATAAAGACATTGTCTCTATTTACTCAAAAAAATTTAAATATATTTTAGTTGATGAATACCAGGATACTAATTTTATACAAAGTGAGTGGCTTAGATATTTATCTGATTACAACAAAAATTTATGTTGTGTTGGCGATGATGATCAGTCTATCTATAGCTGGAGAGGTGCTGAAATAAAAAATTTTTTGGAATTCGACAAAAAATACGAAAATACTAAAGTAATTAGATTAGAAAAAAATTATAGATCTACACAAAATATTTTAAATGTTGCATCTAAGTTAATAGAGAATAATCAAAAAAGAGTTGGCAAAACTTTGTATACAAATCAGGAAGTTGGAGATCTTGTATCTTTAGATTGTTTTAGAAATGTAAAAGATGAAGCTATTGAGATTAGCTCTACAATTGAGAATTTCAAAAAACAAACTTCATTGAATGAAATTGCAATTTTAGTAAGAGCGATTTTTCAAACTAGAGAGTTTGAAGAAAGATTTTTAAAGGTTGGAATACCTTATAGGATAATTGGTGGCATAAAGTTTTATGAAAGAGCTGAAATTAAAGATTGTGTGGCTTATCTGAGATGTATTTATCAACCAATGGATGATTTATCATTTGAACGAATAATTAATACACCAAAAAGGTCAATAGGAGACACAACAATTAAAAATATTTCAGATTATGCAAAAAAAAATAGCATCTCATTAGAAACAGCATCAAAAAAGTTAATAGAATTAAATAAAATTAAACCAAAAACTAAAGTTGGGTTGAGCTCATTATTAAATTTGTTAGAAAAATGGAGATATGACTTTAAAACAAAAGTTAATCACAATAAGCTTTTACAAACTATTCTAGACGAGTCTGGGTACAGCGAAATGTTAAAAAATAAAAAAGATTTAGAAAATGAAAATAGGCTTGAAAATATAAAGGAGCTATTAAATGCAATGAAAGAATTTGATAATTTAGAGAGTTTTTTAGAACATGTTGCTTTGGCTACTTCTTTAGACCAAGATTGGGAAAGTGAAAAAGTAAATTTAATGACACTTCACGCATCAAAAGGTTTAGAATTTGACATAGTTTATTTACCTGGTTGGGAAGAAGGGCTATTTCCTCATCAAAAAAGTATTGAAGAAAAAGGAGAAAGTGGTTTAGAGGAAGAAAGAAGGCTTGCTTATGTAGGAATTACAAGAGCAAAAAAAATTGCCAAAATATCTTTTTCTATGAATAGATTTTATCAAGGTGATTGGATGGATAGTATAGCTTCAAGATTTGTTGATGAACTACCCGAGGAGTTTATTAGAAAAAATAATAGTTTTATAGATGAAGAGGAAAATGACTTTGAATTTAACCAAGACATTGAATTTGAAAGTGAAGTTAGAAGTCCAGGATGGTTAAGATATCAAAAAAAATTGGATGATAAGTAAAGTTAAAAATTTAATTAAAACTAATAATATTGATGGATATATTATTCCAAAGAATGACGAATATTTCACTGAATATTCAAAAATAAGTAAACTTGAGATAGTTGCAGATTTTACGGGGTCAGCTGGATTTATTTTAATTTTAAAAAAAACTAATCACTTATTTGTTGATGGCAGGTATACAATTCAAGCTAAAAAACAATCAGGAAAGAAGTTCATTATAAATGAAATACCGTATATTTTTCCTAAAGATGTTTTAAAAAATTATAATTATCCAAAAATAGGATTTGATCCTAAGTTATTTACACACGAAACACTAAAATTATATTTTGGAAATTCTTGTAATCTATTGCCTATTTATACAAATTTATTCAAGGATAAAATTGAAACAATTAATATTTCCAAATATGTGTATTCAATTGATCATTCTATTACCGGAGAAAGTAGAAGCAGTAAAATCACAAGAGTAATTAATATTTTAAAAAAAGAAAAAATAGATAATTTATTTATTAGCTCAAATGAAAATGTTTGTTGGTTATTAAATATAAGAGGAAAAGATTTGCCAAATTCTCCAATTGCCAATTTTCAAGCATTATTAACAAAAAAAAGAGAGATTATTCTTTTTGGAAATATCGAGAAATTAAAATTTGTAAAAAAAAAATTTTTAAAGGATAAAATTACTTTTTTTGAAAAGGACAAATTTTTTCAAGTTTTAAACTTTCTAAAAGGAAAATTTTTTTGTATTGATTCTAAAACATGTTCTATCTTGAATGAGAATTTAATTAATTCTAAATTTGTAATAAAAAAAAATATTGATCCAATTTATACTTTAAAATCAATAAAAAATAGATATGAAATTAAAAATACAATTGATGCACATATTCAAGACGGTGTGTCAGTTACAAAATTTTTATATTGGATCAAAAACTCAAATATTCAAAAATTGGATGAAATTAAAGTTGAAAAAAAATTAGAAAGTTTTAGGAAACAAAATAAGAGTTATTTGTTTCCGAGTTTTAATACTATTGCAGGGTCAGGACCAAATGGTGCGATAATTCATTATAGATCAAATAAAGATTCCAACCGTAAATTAAAAAAAGATGATCTTTTATTGATTGATTCAGGTGGACAATACAAATGGGGAACAACAGATGTAACAAGGACAGTTTCATTTAACAAACCCAAAAAAAAAATTAAAGAGCTCTACACAAGAGTTTTAAAGGGTCATATTGCTGTTGCCACATCCAAAATTGATAAAATTAAAAATGGTAATAATTTAGATAAGATTGCTAGAAAAAGTCTTAACTTAATTAATTTAGACTATAAGCATGGAACAGGACATGGTGTTGGATTTTTCATGAATGTTCACGAAGGCCCACAAAGTATATCTAAAAATAATTTTATAAAGCTTCAAAAAGGCATGATCCTCAGCAATGAACCAGGATATTATTTGGAAAACAATTTTGGAATTAGAATTGAGAATTTAGTTTATATTGATGGAAAGAATAAAAATTTATTTTTGAAAAACTTAACTTTTGTACCTCTAGAAAAAGATCTAATTGATGAAAAAATGTTAACAAAATTTGAAAAAAATTATATTTTTAATTATCACTTAGAAACTTATTTAAATATATCTCCATATTTAAATGAGCACGAAAGAAGATGGTTAGTTAAACTTATCTAGTAAATTAGACCATTCTTTTTGTGAAAGTATTTTAATTCCTAAATTTTTAGCCTGCTCAACTTTTTTATTAGTAGGTTTTTCTCCAATTACTAAATAATTTAATTTTTTAGTTACACTATTGACAATATTGCCTGAATTTTCCTCGATCAGACTCTTAGCCTCGGCTCTACTAATATTTTGTAGTTTTCCAGTAAACATAAAAGATTTGTCTTTTAATTTACCCTTTTTCTTAATTTCTTTATTCTTAAATTTTAATATTTCAATTAAATTTTTCATAACTTTAATATTATTTTCATTTTGAAAGAATTGCTCTAAAGATTTAATTTGGGTTTCACCAATTCCATCTATATTAATAAGATCTTGGAACCTATTTTTTTTAACTAAATTAAAAAAATTTTTTTCATTTTTTACAAAATCTCTAATAATTTTTGCATTTTCAATTCCTATGTGTCTTATTCCTAACGAAAAAATAAATTTTTCTAATGTAACTTCTCTTGAATTTTCAATTGAAAATTTTAAATTTGAAACTGATTGAAACCCCCATCCATCAAGAGATGAAATTTTTTTGTAATCTAAGTTATAAATATCTTCGGGAGATCTAATGAAATTTAAATCCCAAAATTTTTCTACAACTTTTTTTCCTAAACCATCAATGTTTATCGCATCTTTGGAGATAAAATGCTTTATTTTTTCAATAGCAATTTTTTCACAAGTAAAACTTTCGTTTGTGCACCTTCTGACAGCATCAAATTTTTTTGTGGTTCTATTGTATTCTTTTTCTGTCTTTGATCCACAAGATGGACATTTTAATGGAAAAATAAACTTACTTAATTTTTTTTTTCTTTTTTTAAAATCTACTTCTAGTACATGTGGAATTACATCTCCTGCTCTTTCAATTTTTACAGTATCACCGACCCTTATATCTTTTCTTATAATTTCATCCTCATTATGTAACGTTGCATTGGATACAACAACTCCTCCAATGTTAACTGGTCTAACTTTTGCAACTGGTGTTAATGCACCCGTTCTTCCAATTTGAATATCTATGTTTAATATTTCTGAGTAAGCATGATCCGCAGAAAACTTATGTGCAATTGCCCATCTAGGAGAATTAGATGTAAAACCTAATCTTTTTTGTAATTTGATATTATTTACTTTATAAACCAGACCATCAATGTCATATTTTAAATGATATCTTTTTTTTTCAAATTGTTCATGGAACTTTATTAATTCATTAATATTTTGAATAACTTCATTATATTGACTAGTAACAAATCCCCATAATTTTAATTGTTTTAAAAATTCAGATTGATATTCAAATTTATCTTCACTTATAAAACCAAAAGTATAAGCTATAAATTTTAAAGGAATTTTACTTGTTTCTTTTGGATTTTTTTGTCTAAGTGTGCCTGATGCTGCATTTCTTGGATTGGCAAACTTATCTTTTATTTTTTCAAAATCTTTTTTTTCAATAAAAACTTCTCCTCTAATCTCTATCTCTTTAGGAACATTATTTTTTTTAATTATTTCAGGAATATCTTTTATAGTTTTAAGATTGTCTGTTATCAATTCACCTTGACTACCATCACCGCGAGAAACTCCGTAGGTTAATTTACCATTTAAATAAGTTAAAGAAGCAGATATCCCATCAATTTTAGGCTCAACACTATATTCCAATTCAATGTTTTTATTTAAATAATTAAGAATTCTTTTTTCAAAATTTATAAGATCTTTTTTATCAAATGCATTAGATAAAGACAGCATTTGAACTTTATGTTGAAATTTTTCAAAATTTTTGGATGGTTTAAAACCAACAGATTTTGATGGCGATTTATCGCTATAAAGAAAAGCATATTTTTTTTCTAAATCAAGTATTTCTGCTTTAATTTCATCAAATTTTCTATCAGAAATAACAGGAGAACTTTTATCATAATATAATTCATTGTGCTTTTCAAAATCTCTTATTTTTGATTGATATATTTTTTTTATATCGTTTTCAGTCATAAACAGATTTTTATATTTATTTGAATAATTTTTTAAATTTTTTTAATATTGTTTCTCTTTCATCAGAAATTTCATTTTTTCTTGAAACATATTTTTTGTTTAAAATTTTATAGCTTGATTCGTACCACTTGCTAGATTGATAATTATAACCAAGCAAAGAAGCATAGTTGGTTGCTTCTTTTTCTAATCCTAATTTATAGTGAATTTCTACGAGCCTATGTAGAGCCTCCTCAACATATATTGTTTTATCATATTCATTAACAACTTTTTTGAAACGATTAATTGCTGGAATCCACTTTTCTCTTTCAACATAATATCTTGCTAAGTACATTTCCTTCGACGCCATTATTTCTACTATTAATTCCAATTTAAACTTTGAATCATATGCATATTCAGTGTCCGGATAATTTTTAATAATAAATTCAAAGTATTTTTTTGCATCAACTATTTCTTTCATATCCTTCTTTTCATCAACTATCTGATCATAATGACATAGAGCCAATAAATAATAAGCATAATCGATATCTGGATGATTTTTATATTTAGTTATAAAACGTTCTAAATTATTTATTGCATCACTATAATATCCCTGAGAAAAATATCCGTATGCCGACATTAAAACTGCTCTTGGTGCCCATATGGATTGTGGATAAAGCAATTCTGCTTCACTAAATTTTTTTCCTGCATAAATCACATCTCCTCTTTTTAATTCTTCCATTGCTTGATTATAAATTTCAATCATTTGTGTTTCTAAATTTACTTCATTTAATGTAGTAGTATTTTCAACTTTTTTTGAACAAGAAAGAATAAAAAAAAACAGAAATATATAAAAAAAATTATTTAACTTCATCCAATAATTTTATCAGAATAATTAAAAATTTCTAATCTTTAAGCAATAGATTTTAATTTTTCAAAATTAGTAAAATTATGAGGTAGCTGTTTTCCTTTGATCTCAATTAGTGAAAAGTTAGTTTTATCTTCAAAAACTTTTCTTAGTAATTTATTAGTCAATTTGTGACCCCCTTGAGAACACTTGACAGATCCAATTATTTTATGACCTGATAAAAATAGATCACCCATACAATCGAGAATTTTATGATTAACAAATTCTAATTTATTTCTTAATCCATCTTTATTCAGTATTGATTTATTTTTTATTACAATTGCATTTTCCAAACTTCCACCTTTTCCTAATCCCATTTTGTTTAGAAGCTCTATATCCTCATACAAACAGAATGTTCTTGAATCAAATATATCTTTAAGATTATCTTCGAGTATATTTACTTTATTTTTTTGAACATTTATTAGTTCATTTTTATATTTAATTTCAAAATCTATATCACTAGTTACATTAGACTTATCAATTGATACAAATTTATCTCCTTCTTCAATTTTAACAAAATTATTTATTTTAATTATTTTTATTGGGGTATCACTAACTGATAGTCCAGATTCAAGTATTTTATCAATAAAAATTTTAGCTGACCCATCAAGTATTGGAACTTCTTGCTGATCGATTTCTATTATTGCATTGTCAACACCCAAACCATAAAATGCCCCCATTAAATGTTCAATTGTTGAAACTTTTACATCATGCTCATTAGAAATTGTTGTACAGAGGGTTGTGTCTGACACATTATTATAAATCGGATAAATTAAATTGTTTAATTTTAAATCTACTCTTTTAAATACAATCCCTGAATTTGGAGATCCAGGTAAAATTTTTAATTTTACTTTTTTACCTGTATGAATGCCAATACCATCAATTAAAATAGGTTTTAAAATTGTTTTTTGTGCTAAAATTGACATTAATAATTTATACCTAAATTGTAGGGCTTTAAGTATTCAAGAAATATTACAAGAAAATACCATTATTTAGCAAAAAAATTAAAAAATCTCTCAAATATACCCCTTTTTTTAATAGGTTTTTTTGGCATTTCATAATTTTTTAAAAAATAACTCACTCCAGATTTGCATATATCAAGATCTGTTTCTTTATAGAAATTTATTGAATTAAAATCAAAATTATTTTCTAAATAAAATGAATTATTATTAAATAGTATTGATCCATCACCAATTAAAAATATATCGATACTTTCATAATTGGAAATATAAGTTGATAAACTAGATTGTTTAAAACTTAAGTCTATTATTTCTTGAACTCTATACAAAATAACTTTTTTAAGGGTATTTATAGATATATTTTTGTCTATAATTTCTTTCATGGACAGATTTTTACTTAAGTCTTTTTCTTTATAAGAAAATTCAGTTTCTGTTTGATTAAATGACTTTTTTATTTTTTCTGCATCGTTATAATTAATATCAAATACCTTAGATATATCACTTGTTATGTGAAAACTTCCAATTGGTACTGAGTTTATGGATTTAAATTTTTTATTTTCAAATATAACTAATGATGTTCTTGCAAAACCTATATCCAAAAAAAAATGCTTATTTTTTTTTAAATTTTTTAGATAATGCAACGACTTTGTATAACTTGAACAAAAAATATTAATAACATTTAAGTTTTTTTGCTTAAATGTTTCTTTTATTTCGTTAATAATTTTTTTAGGAAAGGATATAATTTTGAAATTTAACTTAATGTTATTTATTCTTTTTTGAATAGGCAAGTGAGAATAAGATTTTTTATCAATAATACAATAATCTAAAATTAAATGAAGAATTTCATAATCTAAATAATTTGAGTTTATTAATTGCATGACCTCAAGCTTTATAGAATTATATACGTCCTCGATTTTTAAATTATTTTCATAAGATTTATCAATTGAAATATCTATTGTTAATAATTTTGAACTATCTAAGATTAGTAATAAATCCTCAATATGTGATGAAATTTTTTTTTCTGCTTTTTTTATTAAATCTGTTATTTGGCAAATATTATTCAAAAAAATATCTTTATTTTCCGTCTCATAACTTTCTGAAAAAATGTTGTTTTGGTACGCATCGAATATAGATAATCTAATTTTTGACTTACCAAGATCAATAATATTATAAAAATTTTGTTTATTCATTACTAATAATTATTCTATTTTCCATTCTTAAATCAATAATTGAGTCTTTTTCTACACTATTAGATGAAAGAAATTTTTTATATGTTTCTAAAATTTTATCCAAATTTCTATTAGGTAATTTTAAAACTATTCCATTCTTAAAATATATATCCCATCTTTTGTTTTTGTGATAAAAATACTTTTCTATTTTATCAATATTTATGTTTTTATTTGAAAGTTCATATTGAAGTTTTTTCAAATCAGAAATTAAAAAATTTCCAAAAATTAAGGGTAAATTTTCCACATTTCTAATTTTTTTTTTCTCTATAAATTGTTCATTTGCACCTACAAAATATCTTTTCTGATTTTTATATGTAATTCCTAATAAATTTGTTTTTTCAAAAGTAATGATAATTTTTGAAGGATATATTTTTTTTATTTTTATATTTTGCAAAAAGTTTAAATCTTTAAATTCATTCAGAATTTCAACTTGATCCAGAAAAAAAATATTTTTTTCAATTATATAATTTAGTTTATTATATATTTCATCATTGAAATCATAATCTTTATCTACAATTTCAATATTTTTAACTGAAAGATTTGTTTTTATATTTTTTATAAAATCTATATTAATTACAGTGGATATTAAAAAAAAAGATAATATATA
>MDTE01150560.1_pt1 | contig 12314 bp, 11 predicted proteins | sample 811231 | NCBI WGS metagenome assembly MDTE01 (sample SAMN05326651, study PRJNA326480) | marine metagenome | isolation source: seawater | place: Indian Ocean: Red Sea | collected 2010
ATGAAAACATTTTTCTAATTTATTTTTTTTAATTTGAGATTTTACCCATTGTTCTTTTCTACCTCCACCAAGAATAATCCAATGAATTCTATCATTATTTTTTAAAATATTAGCAGTTTTTATTATTGATTTAAAATCTTGAGCTTCACCTATATTTCCAGCAAACATAATTTTAAAACTATCTTTTGGAATAGAGTTAAGTAAATATTTTTTTGTTTTTAGGGGTTTAAAAATTTTTTCAGCCCACTGTGGGAAAAAATCAATTTTATTTTTTTTGATACCTTTTTCAACTATCGATTTAACAAATCCATTTGATGAAACTAATATCTTATCACAGTTATTATAAATATACTTTACTAATGGATTAAGGAGCTTTGGAATAACTGCTGATTTAAGATTACCTGCTGATATGACACTTTCAGGCCATAAATCTAAAACCCAAAAACAGATTGGTATTTTTTTTATTTTTTTTACGAAAATGGCAGGAATTCCAACTGTTATCGGAGAAGGTTCAAAAACAAAAATCATATCAAATTTATTTTTTAGCAAAAATAGAGATGTAATTAGACTACCAATCGCATATGAAAAATAATTTATTGCTAGCCTGATTGAACTCCCAGATCCCCGCGGGATAAGAGGCGCTCTATAAATTTTGATTCCATTATAAATCTCTTTATTTTTTTTAAAAATTCCATATCCATTATAAAATTTACCATTAGGATAATTAGGAACACCAGTTAGCACAGTAATTTTATGTCCCCTATTCTTGAACTCCTCTGCAAAATCGTTTATACGGAAATTCTCAGGAAAAAAATATTGAGTTACAATTAATATATTCAATTAAATATATTTGATAATATATAATTATATATTTTTAATGACGCCTGTCCATCTCCATACGGATTAATAGCTTTTGCCATTTTATCATACATAACTTTATTATTCAGTAATAATTCAATCGATGACTGAATTTTGTCCTTATCGGTGCCAACTAAATTAGCAGTCCCAACATTGATGCCTTCTATTCTTTCTGTTGTATTACGCATAACTAAAACAGGGACTCCAAGTGAGGGAGCTTCTTCTTGCACTCCGCCAGAATCTGTAAGAATTATATAGGCTTTCTTCATAAGAAAAATAAATGGAACATATTCTTGGGGAGCAATTAAAAAAACATTTGATAGATTACCTAATATTCGCTGAACAGGCTCTTGAACATTAGGGTTGAGATGTACTGGGTAAACAAATTGAATATCATTTGCAAGGGCAAGGTTTTTTATTGCATTGCAAATATTCTCGAAACCCTTGCCAAAGCTTTCTCTTCTGTGACCTGTAACTAAAATAGTTTTTTTATTTTTAAAATTAATATTGTAATTCTTACTGAATTTTTTTTCGTAATCAATTTTGCTCTCATCAATTTTTGTAGAAACTGATAATAGCGAATCAATTACAGTATTACCTGTTACTTTTATTTTATTTTTATCAATTCCTTCATTTAATAAATTTTGCATTGCGTTTTTTGTTGGAGGAAAATGATATGTGGAAATCGCTGATGTCATTCTACGATTAATCTCTTCAGGAAACGGAGAATAAATATTGTTTGTCCTTAATCCTGCTTCAATATGAGCGACAGGTATCTTATTATAAAAGGCGGCCAAGGCAGAAGCAAATGTTGTTGTTGTATCACCCTGAACAAAAATAAGATCAGGTTTCTGATCTATTAATAGATCAGAAATTCCATTTAATATCTTGCCCGTTAAACTTTCAAGTGTTTGATCACTCGACATTAAATCAAGATCATAATCAGGTTTTATATTAAAAATATTCAAAACTTGATCTAACATTTCACGATGCTGCGCAGTAACAATTACTAGTGTAATAAATTTTTTATTATTTTCTTTAAAAAAATTAATTATTGGAGCCATTTTGATGGCTTCGGGGCGAGTTCCAAATACAAAAAGGACTTTTTTCTTCAATTGAGAAGCTCTATTTGAAATTTATTGATATTATATAAATTATTTTCTTACTGCGCTACTCATACCAATGGGGAAATCCGCAGCGGCTTGAATCTTTTCCCAATTCAGTTTAAACCATTCCATATTTTCTTTTAGTCCAGATTCAAATTTTGTGGTTGGTTTGTAATCAATTATTTTTGAAGCTAAATCAATGGATGCCAATAATCGTTTTTTTGTATCCCATTTTCTAGCAGGATATTGTTTGACAGGGATTACATTATTCGTAGCTGAATTAACCATTTTAATCATATCTTTTATTTTTGTTTCCTTGCCAGAAGCAAGGTTGAATGCTTGACCAATCGCTTTATCATAAAATGCAGCTTTAATTAATCCCTGAACTAGATCTAAGACATATGTGAAATCTCTAGTTTCATTACCTGTGCCAGTGAGTGGTAAAGGCTTTTTTAACATTGACCAATAAACGAAATTTGGGATAACATTTCTATATTGACCTGGAACCTCTCCCGGTCCAAAAGAATTAAAGAATCGGCAGTTTACTGTATTAAGTCCATAATGATGATGATAAAAATTACAATACATTTCACCTGACATTTTATTAATCTGATATGGAGTTGTTAAATGCATTGATATAAAATCTTCTTTTAAGGGCATTTTTCCATATGATCCATATATGGAGCAACCACTTGAAGCATAAATGAACTTTTCAACACCTGTAAATTGAGAAAAATCTAATAATTTGATAATGCCTTTGATGTCAACATCAGCTGAGTTTTCAGGAAAATCAACTGAGTTTTGATTTGCAAAAAAGGCAGCAAGGTGAAAAACAAGAGTTGGTTTTTCACGAAAAACTCGTTTTAAATCTATATCACTGCGAATATCACCCTTCACAAACATCATATTTGAGAGTGGAGGAAAATCAATAGGATTATCCCCCCTAATGGCACTTAAGTTATCAAGAACAATAACTTTACCATCCTCTCCTACTAGATTTGATAGCGCAATTACTAAATTTGAACCAATAGCGCCAGCTCCTCCAGTTATTAAAACTGTTCGATTTTTATAATAAGTAGATATTTTATCATTTAATTCAATATTACTTAAATAATCTTTCACTAACTTTAATCTATATTCATAAGTATGCATTTATTCACCATTTATAATTGATATGTTTTTTTCATCCATTCTGCAGTTTTTCTAATACCATCTTCTGGCTCAACAACTGGATTATGATTTAAATCTTTGATGGCCTTAGAAAAGTCAACTGTTTTAATTTTTGTAGTAAAAGCTTCCGCCTCTTTATATTCAACTAAAGATTCATCTTTACCTGTAACTTTTAATACAATATCAGAATATTCTTTAATATCTTTTTCCCATTCTACTCTACCCCCAACATTATATACTTCGCCAGGAATAAAATTTTCTACAATATTGGCAAAGGTTCGACAGGAATCTTCAACATAATCAATGATACGTTTGTGACCTTTATATACAACATAGGGCTTATTATTTAAAGCATGATAAATAAACTTCGGAATAAAACCCCTATATGGCGTATAGTGTTCATATGGTCCATAGCAATTTAATGGTCTCACTCTAACTATTTTTGTCCCAAACATAGTAGTGGAGTTCAAACACATCAATTCACCAGCCCATTTTGTAATCGCATAATCATTCATTTGGTAAGTATCTTTTATTTTATTTTCAGACATCACATCTTCATTCATTAATCCATCATAGTCACCATATACTTCACATGAAGAAAAGAAAATAAGATTAAAATCTAACTTTTCCTGCAAACGAAGTACGTGTTTTGTCCCAACGTTATTTGTTTGCCATAGATTTTCATAATAAGCTTCCCCATTCCATCTCCCATATTCTGCTGCTAGATGATAAACATAGTCAAATGGTCCAAACTCATCAAAAACAAATTCTAATTGACGATAACTTCGCACATCACAGCGAACATAATCCTCACGTTCAGTATTATATAAATCACAAGCTATAACTTTGTACCCCCGCGAACGTAGTTCATTACATAAATTTGTTCCAATATTGCCAGCTCCACCAGTTACCAATATTTTCTTATTTTTATTCATATTTTTTTAGGTTTATGTTTAATCATTTTCTTTTCATACATCCATTTTGATGTTAAATACACTGATTCATTTAAATCATATGGTAATTCGCCAACAACTTCTTTAGTATTATCCATATGATATGAGCCTCCTGTCATCATATTATTCAATCTAAAGGTTGTTAAAGGTGGATCAAATCTAAAAATTATTTTTATCAAATCTCCCCCCCTAGCCAAAAACTTTAATAACCAAAAAGGAGCGGTAATTATTTTCTTAGAATTTAAGATATTCTGAATAGTATTTGCCCATTTTTTGGTAGAATACCAAGGAAAGTCTGCAATGTAAAAAGTACCTTTATTTATTTTAGAGTTTTTCTCAAATAAAATTTTAGCGAGCATGTGGACAGCATTCCCAACAAAACAAGCAGGTTTTTCAAATTCATTTTTTGTTATATGCATATATCTATTATTATCGATAGCTTGAAAAAATTGCTTATATGAATAATCAAACCAGGGACCCCATATAGATGTTGGCCTTACTATAGCCCACTCACACGGCAGTTTAGAGCTTCGAACTTTCTTTTCCCCAATTACTTTACTTTCACCATAATAATTTGGCGGACAGTAATCTGTATCATTATTAGGAATGTAACCATTTTTACAGACTAACAAGCTTGACACAAATATTATTCGCTGAACAGAATTCACTGATTTTACTGCTTCAATCAAATTATCAATTCCAGTAATATTGCATTGAAGATTATCAAGGTTACGATGATCCATACCAAGGTCAGCAGCTAAATGTAATACATGTGTTGGCTTAAATTTTTTTACTATTTTCATGAGATCAGCACAATTCCTCATATCAATATTTTCCCAATAATTTCTATGATCAATAATTTTTGGCTGATTTATATCAATATTAATAAACACTATATTATTCTTTATCAACCAATCGCTTAAATTTGTTCCTATAAACCCTGAGCCACCTGTCAAAAGAACTTTTATTTTATTTTGTTTAAAAATTAGAGAGCTCAATAAATAATTATTATTCTTAAAATATTTTTTATCATTAATAAAACTACATCGGAAGAAAAATTGCTTCTTTCTCTTCCTTATTTGGATAATTAATTAGTACAGCTTTATAAACACCTTTAAAAATAAATAGACTTCCAGCTGAAGCTCCGATCAAACCAAATGAATTTATTAATGATTTTATATCTTCTATACTTCCAGCACCTCCAATTACTGTTAAAGGCACAGATATAACCTTTATAATTCTATTAATTAAATCAAAGTTATAGCCAGTCATTTCTCCATCATCATCTATAGAATTAATTACTATTTCTCCCACACCGTCTTCTTGAAACTTTTCAATTAAATCAATAGCGTTAAATCCTGTGTCAATATTTCCATTATGCGTAAAAGCAATAAAATTATCGCCTTTTTTTCTTACATCTATCGTAACGACAATGCTTTGGTTCCCAACGATTTTAGAAGCTTTCTTAATTAAACCAGGGTTTTCGATTACAATCGAACTTAGCGAAATTTTTTCAACACCCAGCTCTATAATCATTTTTATTTGATCAATTGTTTTAATTCCGCCACCATAGCAAAGTGGCATACAACATTCTGAAGCGAGATTTGAAATCATATCAATATTAGGCTCCTGATTATTAACTGAAGCATCAATGTCTAATACAATAAGTTCATCTACCTCTTTTTCATTAAAAATCCTTACCGCGTTGATTGGATCACCAATGTATTTTGAATTTTTAAAATTGATTGTTTTTACAAGTCCATTATTTTTAAGCAAAAGACATGGAATTATTCTTGGTAAAAGCAAGTTTATAGCTCCGCAAAATTTTTCAGTAATTCAACGCCTTGATTATGACTTTTCTCTGGATGAAACTGTACACCAAAAATATTATTTTGATTAACTGAACAAACAAAATCGCTCCCATAATTAGCTTTAGCAATTATTATATCGCAAACATGTGTTTCTAGATAATATGAATGCAAAAAATAAAATTTGGATTTTGCATTTAATCCATTCAAAATCGGGGATGTTTTATTTGGGATAATGTTATTCCAACCCATGTGTGGAATAGATAGCCCATCATCATTGATATCATCTAATTTTTTTACTTTTGCATCTAACCAACCAAGCCCAGGCAACTTTCCTTCATCACTAGATTTAGCCATAATTTGCATACCGACACAAATTCCAAGAATAAATTTCTTTTCATTAATAATTTTATGATTTAGAATATCTATCAGACCAGATTCCTCAAGTTTTTGCATTGCATAATCAAAAGCACCAACGCCAGGTAAAATATATTTTTCTGAATTTTCCAAATCATTCACATTGGTTGCAATTTTTACCGGAATATTCAAATTATTATAGACACGTTTTATTGCATTAATATTTCCTAAGCCATAATTAATTACTGTAATCATTTAAATACTTGTCTATTACCTTTAAAAAAGGTAAAAATCTTTGTACTCATATTTATAATAAACATGTTGTTTTTATAATTTTTATAAGTTCGATTTTCTCCTTTCATTATCTTGTCAAGTTCATTTGATGATAATCCTAATTTCTTTGCAACAAATTCAAAATCTTTTCTCATATCTTCTGGATCATAAGCTGGGCTTTTTAGTTCTTCCAGAGCTTCATTCCTTGTCATTTGACCTGTAAGAATTAAACTTGAAAAATGGGTTTTTCTTTTATCGTATCCAAATTTTTGTGGCAACCAATATCCTTCAAAAAATCGTGTAAATCTTGATTCATAATGTTTATGCTTATATGGCTCCCATCCATATAGCTCATTTAATTCATTCATTGCTTCAGAAACTTTATAAGGGAAATAATCGAGGGGCCTTATTACTTTCATTCCTTTAACATACTTATAATATATATTAGACTTAAAAATATCTGATGTAGGAAATGATGATAGAGGAAGTGTCCCAAACTGAGAATGAATATCTTTAAGTTGCCTTAAGTCAGATGCATGATATATCCAATCTAGTGGTTCACGTATGCACTCAGTAGAATAATTACCACCTGTTAATATATATTTAATCTTATGCTTAACTGCAAAATTATACAGTGAAGCAAAGAATACATGATCTTGGGGTGCATCAAGATGTGGCACTTGAGCCTTGAAAAATGACAATTGAAGATCTTGCATCTCACTCCAGTCTACTACCTCAGTAAACAGGTCCAAGCCTAAAGAATCAATTAGCTTTTCAATATTATTTACAGATATTTTTGAATTCCAACCTGCATCAACGTGGAAAATTAATGGATTTAATCCAAGTTTTTTCTTTGCCAAGTGCACAAGATAGCTACTATCAGCTCCTCCACTGACACCAATCAAACAATCATGTGATTTATTTTCCCCTTCTTTTATTATTTTACTAAGAATTGGTTCGAGCTTTTCTTCACCCATGCCTTTGGGATTCCAATGACTTAAAATGTTATTTTTATAATTATTACAATATTCACATATGCCATATTTGTCAAAAACTATCTTGGGAGCAGAAGTATCCATTACACAATTATTACATATTTTTTTCATGAATTTTATATATTATTCAAATGGTTATTTTATGAACTAAATAAAACTTGTTTATAAAAATCAGCATATTTTTGAGCGGCAGGCAAAACATCTAACTTTTCTTTTGCTACTTCCCTAGCAACTATTCCCATCTTTTTTGCTAATTCAGGATTAAGGATCAAATCTTGGACTTTATTTATCAATGCCTTTGTGTCTCCAACTGGAACAATATAACCAGAAATCCCATCTTCTATATACTGCCTAACCGATCCTACATCAGTTGTTACAACAGCCTTCCCCATTGACATTGCCTCCCAAACGGTCATTGGCCCAGCTTCAGTTATTGATGAACAAACAAATATATCTGCACCTGCTAGAAATGATTGAACATTATCAATCATTCCATAATATTTATAATTTTCATCATTTAAGTTTGAAGAACGTATCAAGCTCTTTATCATTTTAGAATATGTTTTTTGACTACTTAATTCTGCTCCAGCAACAAAAAATAATAATTTTTTATCATTTTTAACTAATTGTGAAGCCATTTTAATAAAATAATCTAAACCTTTTACAGGGCTAACGCCTGCTACTGTTACAATATTTATTTTTTTTCTATTCATCATTGATTTATCAGGTTCTACCGATTTGGGGTTAAATACTTTTGTATCTACCGGAGCATGTATTTCAATATTTTTTATATTTTTTATTATGCTATTTTTAATATAATAATCATATACACTCTTACCAGTAACTACAATTCCACTAGCAAGATATCTTGCTAAAATCCTAGTAGTATTGCGTATTACAAAAGGCATTTCTGTATCCTCGAGGATCCATACAACAGGTACCCCTGCTAATTTAGATGCGATTGCACCTTTATATTGTGGTGTTCCATTGATTTGGACTAAATCATAATCTCCATTCTTTATAATTGAATATAAATGAATAATATCTTTAAAAAATGTAATTATATATCGAAAAAAAATTCGCGGCTCTAGGCTTAATCTTATTATATCTATCCCTTTACATTTTATGTTTGAATCATTTAACTCTTTTTTAAACTTTTCAGAATCATATAATGAATAATATACAGTAGTTTGTATACCAAATTTCTTTATCTCTTTAGCTACTTCAACCGTACGTCTTTGTGGTCCTCCATAGCGACCTTCTTCTTCAATGTTACAGATATTCATATTATGATTTTGCTATCAATTTCTTCTATCCCATTTCGATAAAGTTTTTTATACTTAAAATGAAATAGGGTTTCAATTAATTTTCTAACATTAGTTTTTATATATCTTACAATCTGAATAGACATGATGATGATTTTGGGTTTTCCATATTTTACGGCGATGTTGTATTCTTCAATTATTGAACTAATTAAATTTTCAGATTGGCCACCTTCTTGCATAAATAAGATTATTTTTTCTGAATAATATCCAATGGCTCCTTTTTTATGTACCCTTAATAGCCACTCATAATCCATAGCAATTTTATATTTTTCATTAAAAAGTCCATATTTATCATAGACATTTTTTTTTACCATTAAAGTAGGATGGTTTATTCTTGGAGTCCAATATTCAACCTCTTTCGAATAATTTTTGTCACCTTTAATCATATATAAAGGTTCTGAATTATCATTTACCATAATTAGGTCACCAAACACATAGGATGCATCTGAGTGTTTATTAAAACAGTTAATTGATTCTATAATTTTATTTTTTGGCATACAATCATCGGAATTGAGTATTTGTATAAATTCTCCCTTACATTTTTTTATTCCTTTGTTCCACCCATCTGATATACCATTGTCTTTTTCGCTAAGAAAATAATTTATATGATTTTCATATCTTTTGATTATTTTTATTGTTTTATCAGTTGAACAAGCATCAATAATAATATATTCAATATTACTATAATTTTGATTAATCACACTTTTTATTGTGCGTTCTATTGTTTTTTCAGCATTGAAACAAGTTGTAACAATACTTACTAGAGGTTTCTTATCCATTAATAGATTTTGAATTATAATTTATTTTAATTGAAACGAAAAGCATTGTAGCAAGATATAATGGAGAAGCAGGATATAATGGTTCTTTAATTAAACTTCCAATGATTATTGATGTAGAAAATAAAAATATAAATGTTGTAGGTATTGATTCATTGTATTGTTTTGTTAATGTAGTAGTAGATAAATATTTTTTTAATATATAGAGTTTTCTTGTAAAAAAATAAAATATCATTATAAATAATAGTAAACCAATTTCAATAATTAATCTGAAAGATAATGAATAAGCATCATTGAGGTTTAGACCCATTGGGGTAAGATATAATAATTTATTTAAATTATTTGACTGAAAATCAATAAATCCAGTTGAACCTAAACCTGTACCTATAATGAATGAATGATTAATTGAAGCTATCATCTGATCAAAGCCTGTACGCCAGGATAAAACAGACAGATTATTATTTAGTGAATTAAATACATCAATTTTTGTTAATAATGATTCAGATGAATTAATTGAAAAGTTAAATAGAAGATTAACTAAATAAAAAAATGAAACTGTTACAATGGAAAACAAAAATAATTGTCGATTATTAATACTAGATAAATTAAATGGTGGTTTCAAAAATATTATTATTAAAAACATAATAAAAAATGTGATGATATGCATTGATAATGTGATCAATCCTCCAATGAAAAATATAGAAAATGCTATAAGCATTTTTAATGAATGAATTATTTTTAAATTATATAAATAAATTATACCTGCTATACTTACAGCTCCACTAAAAAGAACTAATGCAGCTTTTGAAGGCTCATCAAATGTTCCTTTAGGTCTCGCATCTCCTAAAATAATAAACTGATATAACATTAAGGCCACAGTTAAAAATAATACGATTAATAACGTTTTATAAACTCGCCTAGGATTATAATTAATCCTATTCCTTGATAAAATTAATAATAATAAACCCCCGGCCCATACCATGCCAGAAAATGTTCTATAGAATGGAGTAGTGCCATTTATAGCAAAAATAAGAAATTGAGTGTAAATAAATAGGAACATAAAAAATATGGTGTTTTTTTCTATTTTACCATTTTTCATTGATACTACAAGTGTCAAAAACAAAAGTATAAAACTTGTAATGTCATATCTTGATCCAAAAAAAGATAAACCAAGATTTTGAAGTGGAAAAAATAAAATTGAGATTATTATTAATCTATTTAATACCAATAAATAATTCAATCCTGCTTAGATAGAAGCCAGCTTTTTTGATCATACCAATAATCAGAAATCAATGAAACTTCTTTTTGAATTCTTAACACTTCATCTTCTGATAAAATTTCATGCCATCTGTAAATCAATTTCTTACTGTTTCTTTTATTCTTATCTCTCTCACCAGGTAGCAAATAATTGCTATTATCTTTTGAACACAATTTGTTAATCTTACTTTTAGTCTTGTTTGTAAATGGTAACCCTAATTTTTTGAAAATCAATTCAAACTCTTTAATTGGATCTATTGATAAATCCTCATGTTTTGCAAAAATCCAATCTCTATTATTTTTTTGCAATTTTTGTACATAACCATATAATATTTTCCACATCAATATACCCTGGCCAATAATATCATCTGGTTCCGGAATATTTTCATTATTATTTTTTAAAAAATGAACATTATTTTTTAAAAAATCATTTTGAATTAACAATGAATGACTTCCATTAAAATTATATCTAATGTTATTTAACTTTAAGCTACTTATTATTGCAGCTGGGTGTCTGATAATAATAATCATTTTACATTTATAGGTTTTGGAAACCCAATCAGATGATAGCAAACCTAAAGGCTCAACTAATATTAAGGGTGTAGAATGATAAAATGATTTTCTTAATATTGAATTTACTTTAAGATATAATGCTTTAATTTTTTTGTTTATAGATTTTGATAAGGATAAACCATTTATCAAATGATATTCATTTGATAATACAGTTTCAATATATTCAGTATATTTTTCTTCATTTTTGGTATGAATATATTCATACCAAATTTTAATTGGCTTAGTTTGAGAAGGATAATTTGGTAAAAACATTTCTTCATCTTTCAGAACATACCTTCCAGCAGTCGACAATATCTCAGAAACCCAAGATGTGCCAGACCTATGCATTCCTGAAATAAAAATACTATTTTTTAACTTATTCCTTATTTCCTTATGCATTTAAATAAAATTACTTTTTTCATTAACTTTGCAAACTTTGGAAATCGGATGCCAATAAAAACCTTAGCAATAAAGTAAAAGGTAAAAAATATTTTGGGGTAATTATGGATTCCTATAAATTTAATTATTTTAGTTAAAGCAAAATTTGCCGATCTAAAATTTCCAACTGCAATTTTTTCACCAGCTAGCATACCAACAGAGGTAATAAAATATTTATCTAAATATTGTTTACCTTTATACTCTCCTAACCAATCAATAATGGTAGGGGACCATTTTTGGAGATATTGACTCAATCCTTTTATGCGCCTATTTGTACTAGACATCATTCCAATATTATTTTCACGTATAATTTGTACAAATGGATTTGAGATGATTATGTTTGAATAACCAGAAGTTGCTAGACTCATCCAAATATCATCATCAATTCCACTAATCAAATGTTCATCAAATCCTCCGACTTCAACTAGTTTTTCTTTTATAAATAA
>MDTE01197056.1_pt1 | contig 12314 bp, 8 predicted proteins | sample 811231 | NCBI WGS metagenome assembly MDTE01 (sample SAMN05326651, study PRJNA326480) | marine metagenome | isolation source: seawater | place: Indian Ocean: Red Sea | collected 2010
TCGACGTTGGTCAGGTCGCCGAGGGCGGCGCCGCCGTCGTCCATCTTCTCGCACACCGCCGCATCCGCCCATGGACTCCTGGACGCCTCCTCTCCCCTGCCGCTGTCCATCATGAGCACCCGCATGGCGTCCGCGGTGGTGGTTCCCGCGCCGCGCTGCGCCTTGATCATGCGCAGCCTCTGGTGCAGGGGTAGGACGATCCCCTGGCCCGCGCCAGACGCCGGGCCAGTCACCGCGGCGCCGATCCCCCTGGGACGCATGCGGACGCCGACCCGGATGGAGCCAGCCTCGAACCGCGCAGCCTCGCTCCGGGCGTCGAAGGCCTCGCCCTCCGCGTCCGTCAGGCGCGCGAGCCTATCCTCGGGGGTCTCGTCTCCGTGTTCGCCGTTCGCGTCGCCCTCTTCGGCGGCCTCTCGCCATCGGTCGCGGCACGTCCAGAGGCGGGAAAACTCGCGACGCCACGTGCCGCCCGACACGGGGAGACCGCTGTGCTCGATTTCCGAGACGTACAACTTGGACTCCCGCGCGAGCTGGTACGTCACTGGTTTCCACCACAGCTGGTCGGAGTCCCTCTGCATGTCTCTCAGCGCCCTGCACGTACACGCAACGGACGCCGAGTCTCGAGTGGAGCAAAACCGAACGATCTGGAACGCCAAGTCGAAGTTCAGAGCTGACGTCCGGTCCGTGACGCCCTCGCTCGTATCGGGTCCATCTCCGGCGGTGGATGGCGCATTTCCCATCTCTGCGGCTCCGCTCGCCGTCGATGGCGTCCGGTCGTGCGGCGGGGTTGAGTGGTGGGTCGGTCAACGAGAGGGGAACAGAAACGATGTCGTCATCGATATTCGGCTACTCATAAAAGTTAACTTTTCATGGCTCAAATTTTTCTTTGAGGTAAGGGTTAAGTGTTACGATAACAATACAGTGCTGTCTATCCAGCTGCGTGGGGCCAGTGACGGGATCCCTGTTGCGTGGTTCCCGCCGGCTTCTCGTCCATCTTCGCCTTCCATGACTCGTACAGGGCCCCCGTCCTGTTGTCGCCGCTCCACTCAAACTCGTACTTTCCAATGACGATGCGATCGCCCTCGCCGGCACCCGCCGAGTTCAGCGCCTGCTCAACCCCGGACATCTTCAGAACCTGAGCGAACCTCTTGAACGACTCGAAGTAGTCCCAGTTGGTCATTTGCACGAACCGCTCGATCGCAGCGCCTTTGACGTAGAACGCGTAGGGGTCGTCGACGATCTCAAAGTCGCTCAGCTCCTTCCCGTCGGCGGCTCTCGCCACCTTGCCTCGCCTCGCCTCCGCCGCCCTGGCCTCAGCCTCGTAATCGACTGGGGGAAGAGCGTCGAGCGCCTTCTTCGTCGCCGTGACTAGCTCCGCGACGCCCGAGCCGTCCAGGGCGCTGACGACGTGCGCGTCGATCCCGAAAGCGCGGAACTCCTCCTGAAGCTCCAGCGCCCTCGTCGCGGCTTCCTCGGAGGCGTCAACCTTGTTCAGCGCGATAATCTCCGGCTTGTCCCCAACCTCGGGATCGAAGAGGTGAATCTCGTTGCGGATCGCCTCGTACTCGTCCATGACGTCTTTGCTGGTGCAGTCCAGCACGTGCACCAGCACCCTGGTGCGCTTGACGTGTCGAAGAAACTCAAAGCCGAGGCCGATGCCCTCGCTGGCACCCTCCAACAGACCGGGGATATCCGCAAACACCATTCGCGCGTAGTCGCGCTCGACGACCCCCAAGTTGGGGACGATGGTGGTGAAGGGGTAGTCCGCGATCTTGGGCTTGGCGTTGCTCACGCCTGCGAGCAGCGTGCTCTTGCCCGCGTTCGGCACCCCGATGATCCCGACATCCGCCACCAGCCTGAGCTCCATATTCACCCACATCTCCATGCCCTCCTCACCGTTCTCGGCAATCTGCGGAGCCTTGTTCTTCGCCGTCTTGAAGGACGCGTTGCCCCTGCCGCCCCTCCCGCCCGGTATGATCATCTCCCTGTGCCCGTGCGCGAACATCTCGGCGATGACCTCGCCCGTCTCGGAGTTTCTCACGACGGTGCCGGGGGGCACGAGGACGGTGCGGTCGCGGCCGTCGCTTCCCTGCATCTTCTTCCCGCCGCCGTTACCCCCGGGCTCCGCGCGGTGGTGAACCTTCTTCCGAAATCCGACCAACGAGTTGATGCCCTCGTCCGCCTCGAAGTAAACGGCGCCGCCGTTGCCGCCGTTGCCGCCGTACGGTCCGCCCTGCGCCACAAACGCCTCGCGGCGAAACGCCACCATCCCTCGCCCTCCGTCCCCAGCCTTGACGTAAATCTTGGCGGTGTCGAAGCATCGCATCTCGGACGGTATTCCGCGGTCCAATTTGTTACCCCGGTCGTCCGAATCGTCGCCGTCGGCGAAGAAGTCGTCGTCGGCGCCGAGGTCGAATTCCACCGCTCCCGTCGCCCGACCGGCGCGGTACCTGGCCTCGATGTCGGCGTATCGCTGAGCCCTGCCCTCGAACACGTCCTCGGCGTCCTCGTCGAAGCTGCCCTCCGTCTCGTCCCACGTGCCCTCCGTCTCGTCGAAGTCCTCGTCGTCCCCGTCATCGTCGATGTCTGCGCCAAAGTCCACGAACTTTGCGTCCTCGGCGCCGACGACGTAGAATGACTCCTCCTCCTCCTTGACCAGGGCGCGCCTCTGGTTGCGCGAGGTTTCCTTCTCGCGCATGTCGTCGCGAAACTCCGCCAGCCCGTCCGCCCATCCCGCGCCGAACGTCTTCTTCTTCGCGGGCTCCTCCGCCCTGCGAATGTCGAGCGAACCCTGTTGGCCGTCCCACCCGCCGAAGGGCATCTCGCCGAATCGTGTCGGCGGCGCCTCGTACGCCTTCGTGCTCACCTCCAGCGGGGAGTCCATGGCCAGGATGTCCGCCAGTGAGGTGCTCGCGTCCACCTCGACGACCTCCTTGACCTTCACAGATTTAGGGCCGTCGTCGGCGGGGAGGACGTAGAGGTCGGGCCGCGGCGCGGAGGTCCTGCCGCGCGGCGCTCCCGCTCCGCCACCCCCCTTTTGCTTTTTCTTCGACCCGCCGCCTGTCTTCTTGGTCTTGATGGGGGACGCCTTCTTGGTGCTCCTTCCGCGCCCGGCGCGAACCTCGAACGCGGCCGCGCGACGCATCCCGCGGTTGGCGGTGACATGCGGCACCAGGGCCGGGACGAGCGCGAAGCGCGCGGAGAGGGCGGAGCCGGCCGTGGTGGACATGGTCGACGTGTCGCCCGAGAGAATGCGGCGAGACGAGCTTTTTCCAAACCCGGTTCCTCGTGCGAGGTGTCGTAGACGGATGATGTTCGTCGTCTGATGAGAGGGCTGATTCATGTGAGTGGATGCGCATACGTGGTAATTTCGCCAGCACGATAACGATAAACTCGATCAGGAACGCACGCGCGACTCGGTCAGAGAATTTTTACACGACGTTTCGAAGGTCCAGGTCCACCTTTCGCGGGAACTTTCGCGGGAACCAGCTGGAACCAGCCGGAACCACATTTTCCCGTTGTCCCAGTGTTTTGATTGGCGGAGGAAACAAGTGATTCTCCTGGCACCTCGCGCGGGCCGAGTTTTTCGGCATTCGACTCTTCACGAGGTGGGGTCCAAGCGCCCTGCGCGACGCCACTACGCAGTGAGCGGGGCCCGGTACACACCGTCCCACTCGTGCACGACAAGGAACAGAGCTCGGACCGGTCGTATCCGACGAGCGAACCGACGGGCGCGGGCGCTTTCCGAGGCTCCGACGGTTTTCGGTTTTCCCCGCAGCAAGCGCAGGGTGCGGAAGCGTCGCGCGTGAAATATACCGCCCGAGTCCCACCCGGAAAGCGCGTCGTCGCCAGTCAGCGAGGGCGCATAACAGGTCGGCGGAGGGATCTGTGACCTTCCGACACCATGCAGGTGCGCGTGCCATCTTTTTTCTCGATCGCGATGGCGTCATCACGCGACGCGTTCCCCATCCACAACACCCATCTTCCCGGCGCCTGCAATTCTTCCCGGCGCCAGCCTGGAGCCTGTGTACTCCCTCACGCGCTCGCTGACCTTTCCTTCGCCTTCGGCTCCCATCAGGCTCCCGCGCAGTCTCAGGCTGCCTACAGCTACGGCCAGCAGCAGATGGCGCCGAACCCCTACGCCATGTGGCCCCAGGTGCGCCTCCCGCCCACGTTCAACCGCGGTCATCCGGCGCACACCCTGGCACCCCCGCTTCTCGCCTCAAGGAGGAAGAGAAAAGAAGCTGGCCGCGAGCGAGATCACGACGCCGTCGCGCCCACCCCCGCCGCGCTAAAAACTGACCGAAGCCCCTTCACAACCTTCCAATCGCAGGCCATGTCCAACCCGTACGGCGGAGCGAGCCAGTTCATGTACCCCGGCTACATGGTGCGCGCCCCCGCCCGCACACCCCGCCCCTTTCAAAACGCCGCGCCCTGGAGATATTTGTCAACCGGGAAGTCGCAGTCGCCTACTTTTTTTCTGACGCCTTCACCCCCGTCCCCCCAACCCCTTCTTCGCTTTACATCAGGGTGCGTACGGAGCCGGCGCGGGCGCCGAAGGGAAGGACGCGACCGCCAACGGCGACGCCGCCGCCTACACCAACGGCGCGGCCGCCGTGTGGCACGAGCAGGCAGCCGCCGCCAAGGCTGCGTCGGCTGGCGGCGCGGGCGGCGGCGGCTCCAACGGCAAACCCAACGGCGAGGTCTGGATGGACGAGAGGGAGCTGAAGCGCCAGCGCAGGAAGCAGTCCAACAGGGAGAGCGCGCGCAGGAGCCGCCTGAGGAAGCAGGCTGAGTGCGAGGAGCTCGGCGGTCGGGTAGACGCCTTGTCCACCGAGAACGTCACGCTTCGCGACGAGCTCGAGCGACTGAAGGAGACTTGCGGCGCGCTCGAGACGGACAACACCGTGCTCACGGACAAGCTCAAGGAGCTGAAAGGGCCGGACGCGGTGGAGGCTGTCAGGAAGGAGGTGGCGAAGAAGAAGGACGAGGCGGAGGCGAAGGGTGAAGAGGATGGGAAGAAGAAGGAAAATGGGAAAACCGGCGAGCTCACCAACGGGAAGCGGAAGGCTGAGGTCAAGGCAGATGAGGCCTGACGTCAATCGATTCTTGCGACGCCACGGGGAGGGAAGAAAGAATTGCACGCCACACAAGACGCAACGCAACACATGTTTTTTTAGAATGGAAGACCGGGGAAAGGCGCCGGTCAGTAGCAGGCTCACATGCGGCGAGCCACAAACGCCCGCATCCGCAGAGTCAATCGAGCAGTGACGGCCCATTACAGCCGCGCTCTCTTGACGACGCGAATACGGATGTACAAACGGATACGCTTTAATTTGATTTTAGTGCACGCAAAGAGCGTTAAGTTGTTTTGAATGAATTGCAAAAGCTACGCTGCGCTGACCGAAGTTGTTTTCTCACCCACTCACCCCGCCTCCCTTACTCCTCCTGCTCGGGGTGCAGCTTGATGAGGTCGTCGATGCGCAGGATGGTGAGCGCGGCCTCGGTGGCGAACTGGATGCTCTTCAGCTTGGACAGCGCCGGCTCGAGCACGCCCTCGCCGAGGTTGTTCTTCAGCTCGCCCTTCACAAGGTCGAGGCCGTAACCCGCGAGGTGCGCCTTGTCCGGCTTGGTCTGGCTCGCGTGGTGGTACGCCCTGAGCTTGGCAACCAGCTCCGTGGAATCCTTGGCGGCGTTCACGGCCAGGGTCTTGGGGATCACGAGCAAGGCCTCGGCGAACTCCGCGATGGCGAGCTGCTCGCGGGACCCGAGGGTCGTCGCGAGGGATTCGAGATAAACAGATAGAGCCGCCTCCACCGCGCCGCCGCCCGCGACCACCTTCTCGGACTCCAGGGTTCGCTTCACGATGCAGAGGGCGTCGTGGAGTGAGCGATCGACCTCGTCGAGCATGTAGTCGTTGGCGCCGCGGATGAGCATGGTGCACGCCTGCGTGTTTTTGCAATCCTTGAGGACAATCATGTCGTCGTCTGAGACCCGCTCCTCGCAAACCTCGGCGCAGGTGCCCAGGCACGTCGGGTCGAAGGTCTCGTTGCCCTCCATGTCCGACAGGGTGAGGATAATCTGCGCGCCGGTGGCCTTGGCGACGCGGCGGAGGTCATCCTTGGGCACGCGGCGGCACGCGATGCAACCCGCCTCGACGAAATACTTGAGCGCCATGTCGTCGATGCCCTTGCTGCAGAGGACGACGTTCGCGCCTCCTTCGATCATCATCTTGATGCGCCTCGCGGTGATGTCGAGCTCCTCCTGCCTAATGCGCTCGAGCTCCTTCGGGTCGCTCACCAGCACCTGCACCCCCATCTGCATCTTGGTCTTCTGGAGGTTGAAATCCACGCAGGCAATCTTGGCATTCTTCACGCTCTTCACCATGCCCTGCGCCGCCCGTCCCATGTTGAGCGCGTACCCCTTGATCACCTGCGACTCCTTCACGGACTTGCCGTGCGCCTTGAGGATGTTGATGCTCTTGATCGGGTACCTCACGTCGCCGTAGTCGTTGTACGTCTTGATCGACGTCGCCGCGTCCACCACCATCCGCGCGAAAAAGTCGCTGTCCGCGCCGACAATCTTCGAGCTCATGCTCGTCTTTGCGCAGTTCAGAATGGTCCCCGTGCCCAGGACGTCGATCGGCGTCGCCAGCTTGTCCTCGATGTACTTCACAGCCTCGCGCACCGCGAGGCGGTACCCCGCGATGATGGACGTGGGATGGATCTTGTTACGCACGAGGTCGTTCGCACGCTTGAGGAGCTCGCCGGCGAGGATCACGACGGAGGTGGTGCCGTCGCCAACCTCGCGGTCTTGGAGGTCCGCGAGCTCGACGAGAATCTGGGTTCATGACGGTTCGTGACGGGGCGGTTCGGTCAGGGGTTGGTCGGGGAAAAAGCGAGCGCCGATCTGGTGGATCTTTGACTTTTTTGAAGCGCGAGGGGTCGCGGGGGAGGGGCGCACCTTGGCCGCGGGGTGCTCAACCTCGAGGAGCTTGAGGATCGTGGCGCCGTCGTTAGTGATGGTGACGTCGCCGATGTCGTCCACGAGCATCTTATCCAGGCCGACGGGGCCCAGGGAGGTCTTCACGATGTTCGCCACCGCCTGAACCGCCATCACTGTTGGGAGGGACGAAAAGAGGCGGCAAGGTGGCTGGTCAGCGCTGGGCGTTCGACGGTGGCGCGGGTTCGTTCGGGCGAGCTTGCGGGGTTCGGACGGAGAACACGTGACCCGCGCCGCGCTCGTGCTGTTGGAGACGCGCTCGGGCCGCGGTCGACGCCGCGATCGGGCGATCGGACGCAGCCGTCCTCCAAAAACCGCCGCGCAGGTCGTTCTCGGGGCGGGTCTTTGTTTACGATCGGAGACCCGCGGGGGATGCCGCACCGTTGTTGGTGCGCACGTCCTGGCCGGACATGCGCTCGCCCTCGACGAGATCCTGTTGCCCGATTTGCATGCTGATACTCTGAGTGTCCTTCGACCGCTCGTCGTCGCCTTCGGGAGTGGCGGGCGCGAGATCCACCGTCTCCCTCTCTTCCGATCGGTTTTCTTTTTTTTTTGAAACTGAAAGCGAGTATCCAAATCCCAATCGCAGTTTGTCTCACAGCGCTCTCAGTCACGTCTGAGAAGTGCGTGAACCCAATTGGTCTCGCGACGTATGCGTCGCAGTCAGATTTCGGCTCCGACTCCCTCGGCACGTCACGACCGCCGCCACTCGACAGCAATCAGAGTCGATGACGAGCGTCCTCCCGAAGCTCCGGGCCCTACGGGACTCGCTTCGGACGAAGCTTGGTCTCCACGGGGGCCCGTCCACCGCCACCGTCGCGGTCGAGCCAACGCGGAAACCTCCCGACGCGTGCGGCGGCGCCGAGAGCTGCTGTCGCGCCAACGACGATGCGGGCGCCGAGAGCTGCTGTCGCGCCGACGACGACCGCGACGATGCCGGATGCGTGGCGCCGACCGTGACCGGGGGCAGGATCCTGTTCGGATCGCAGACGGGCACCGCGCGCAGGCTGGCGCACAAGCTCGCCAACTCCCTCCGTACCAGGCACCGCGTCGACCTTCAAGTCACGGACCTCGCCGACTACGACCCCGAGGACCTGGTCAAGGAGAAGGTGGCGCTCGTGGTGCTCAGCACGTACGAGTCCGCCGACGGCGCGGCGCCGCCCGACGCCGCGCGCTGGTTCTGCAAGTGGGCGTCCGAGAGCTCGAGGGATGAGCGCTTCGGGATGCTGTACCTGATGAGGGTCAAGTTCGCGGTGTTCGGGTGCGGCAACAGGGAGTACGGCGCCGAGAGGTTCAACGCGGCGGCCAGGGCGCTCGACGCCGATCTGGCCCGGCTCGGAGGCGAGCGAGTGCTCCGCCGATGCGACGGCGACGAGAGCTCGGGGAAGATGGAGGAACAGTTCCACGACTGGGTGGACAAGCTCGCGGAGCGCCTCAACCCCGAGGGCGCGAATAAGGGCGGGACAAAGCGCGGCGGGGCGAAGAAGGTGGACGGGCGGGGATCCGCCGCCGCGGCCAAGGCGCTCGCGGCCAAGGAGAACCTCGCCGCCGTCGACGCCGACGCGGACCGTCCGAAGGAGACTTTTTACGACACGGACGACGAGGAGGGATCGGGCGACGACGACCACGAGGGCGCGAGCGGCGGGTCCGAGGACGGCGTGGACATGGAGGACATAGGCGGCGACGCGTCCGGCGAGAAGCGCGAGATGGTGACGCCGCAACTTCGAGCCGCGCTCACCAAGCAGGGATACAAGATTCTGGGTTCTCACTCCGGGGTCAAGCTGTGCAGGTGGACCAAGGCGCAGCTCCGGGGGCGCGGCGGCTGCTACAAGCATTCCTTCTACGGCATAGAGTCGCACCGGTGCATGGAGACGACGCCGAGTCTGGCGTGCGCGAACAAGTGCGTGTTCTGCTGGCGGCATCACACCAACCCGGTGGGGCGCGAGTGGCGGTGGCAAATGGACGACGCGGAGACGATCGTGGAAAAGGCCGTGAGCGAGCACCGCGGCATGATCAAGCAGATGAAAGGCGTCCCCGGAGTCATACCGGAGCGGTTCGAGGAGGGCATGGACCCGAGACACTGCGCGCTGTCCCTGGTGGGCGAGCCGATCATGTACCCGGAGATTGACAAATTCGTCGGGTTGCTCCACGCCAAGCGAATCAGCACCTTCCTGGTGACCAACGCGCAGTTTCCCGACGCCATCAAGAACCTGCCAGCGATCACGCAGCTGTACGTTTCCGTGGACGCCGCGACGCCGGAGACGCTGAAGGCGATCGACAGACCCTTGTTTGGGGACTATTGGGTGAGTGTCGACGCACGCCCGTTTCATCATTTTTTTGGTTTTCCACACCCCCTCGCTTCCTGTGGCGCCACTTGTCAAACAGCGTTTGCTCCTGTCATGGGCTCATGTCTGCCGCGTGGTGCCAATAATGATGTTGCCTGAAGATCCCGCGCGGTGGTATCAGTCTGCCGCCCGGGATAAATGGTCAACCACATTTCCGCCGGCCTTTTCCCTCATTACAACAAATAAGGTCCAACGTCGCAAAGCTGACTGATATCTCCCGGACCGCTCACCACAGGATCGCTTCGTCGGTAGCCTCACCGCCCTCCGCGACAAGAACCAGCGCACCGTATACCGTCTCACGCTCGTCAAGGGCATGAACGCCGAGGACGCCGCAGAGTACGCCAAGCTCATCGACCTCGGCAAACCCGACTTTATCGAGATCAAGGGCATGACCTACTGCGGCACCACCTCGGGAGCGTCCAACCTCACCATGGAGAACGTTCCTTACCACGAGGAGGTTAAGAAATTCGGCGAGGATCTGTGCATGGCGAGACTGAAGCAACAGGGCGGGGATACGAGCGGCGAGCTCACCGGGGGCACGCCCAAGGAAGCGGAGTATGGCCTGGCGTGCGAACACGCGCACAGCTGTTGCATCCTCCTGGGGAGAAAGGATCCGTATTTGGTCGACGGAGAGTGGCACACGTGGATCGACTACGAGAAGTTTCAGGATCTGGCGGCCAGTGGCGAGCAGTTCAGGAGCAAGGATTACATGCTGCCCACGCCGCATTGGAGCGTATGGGGCGCGGAGGAAGGAGGTTTCGATCCGGGAGAGACGCGGGTGCGGAAGGTGAGGAACCACCCGGGGAAGGACTCGGCGCAGTCATCACCGCGCCCCAATGGCAATTAACAGTCGGGAGCGTTAGTCCATGAATTTCAAAGCTATTCATCGTTGTGATTCGCCGCCGCTATGATCGCACCGTACCTCTCGCGATTATTTGTCAGGTGACAGAGTAATTCCTCCGACGCCTCAGGTAACAGGGTGGAAAGACCCTCCACTAGTGGGCGGCACACGAAGTCGATGAAACTCGCTTGATTCTGCGCCGTGGTTGCCGGCGTGGACAGCTCACGGTCGCAAAACGCCGCCACCCTCATACCCAGCCCCCGCTCCTTATCGCCCTGCTTGTACGACTCCTCCGCGATGTTTTCGCCCCACCGTTGGCACACTTCAAACGGCCGAGCGGTATTGGACACGTCGGCGCAATGAAGCACGAAACACATCGCCAGCTCGGGATCCTCCAGGTCGCCGACGCTCAACACCTCGCCTTGCTCCTCCGAGCCCCCGGCGCCACGGGCCTCCCGCGCCTCATTCGCGGCCTGCACGATGTCCAAAAAGTCCGCGACGAGCCGGGTGTGGTTCTCCATGTCCGTCGCGAGGATCAGCCTTCGAAGCAACGCGAGAAACACGAGTCTCTCCTCCCGCTTCTCGAACATCGCGTCAAGCAAACCCCGCTTTGTCAGCAACGCACGCAGGATGTGATAGTGCCCGTTCTCGTTCACGCTCACGTCGTTCCACCGCACGGCCTCGGGAGCTTCGGTGTTCACGAGGTGGGCGTTATTGAGCCCCGGGTGCCCGACGTCGTGCGCGGCGGCGGCGAGCACAAACGCCGTCGCCTGGACGTCGGTGAGTTGCGTCCTCAAGCCGCTCGAGAGGAAGTAGCCGCACGCCTGGACGACATCAGCGGCGTGCGTCGCCGTGTGGTAGTCGTTGGGGTGATTGTACCCTTCCTCCAGGTCCTCGAGGAACTCCCTGAACGCGGACGCGTCCAATCGCGGGAACGCGTCGAGCAACCCGTGCCTGTCCACCAAAGCTTGGACCGTCCTGACCAAAACCCGCGACGGGCCTTCGTCGGCGCCCCCCCTCAGATCCTTCGCCAGACCGAGGGCGTCGAACCCGTCCCACGAGTCCACCGTGACGATGATCGGGTGATCCGGGCTGCGGCTGTACGTCGGGCTCAGCGACATCGACCGCATCAGCTCGAGCGAGCTCCGCTTGGTACGGGTCGGTCGCCCCTTGTTGAAAGTGTCCTCTCGCCTGATCTTCGACTCGTACGCAACCTTCGCCATCTGCACCGCGTGAAAGAACGTCCGGTTGTCGATGCCCTCGCCGCCTAGGTGATCGTACTGCGACAGGAACTCGCGAGCGTTCGCCGGTATGGACGCGCGCCAGTTCGAAGACGCCGAGGCGGACGCCGCATCGCCCTTGTTCTCGTCAATCATGGACTCGGCGTAATCGAGCAGGGAGTTCGCCCGGCGGATGATGTCCACGGCCGGGGTGTCGTCCCGGGGCAGGTCCGTAGCCTCGTTGAGCACCTTGCGAAGCCCCTGGTGCGTCAGCCTGTGCGCCGAGACCTCGGCCCTCAGCACCGAGAGCTGCTGCTTCAGGTGATGCGTCGGCGGGGTCGACGGGCCGAAGCTCGACTGTCTGGCGAGTTGCGAAGGGCTCGAGGGCTTCCGTTCGGGGCTGGTCGTTCTCACGGTTGCGAGGGTCCTCTCCGTGGCGTATCTCTTGGGAATCGCCTTCGTCATCGCGCCCGGCAGGGAGCATCCGACGTCCTGCGACGAAGCCCTTCGAAGGCGAGCCGAGTCGTCCAATGTACGCGCTGCCAAATCTGAGACGTCGGCCGAGGTGGAGACGTCGGCGTCACCCAAGACGGCTCCAACCGCCCCTGAACCCGCTATCGTGCCGCCATCGTGCGTCGCCGCGTCCGCACGGCCCTCCGCAGGCGCCATGGTCCGCCCTTAACGAAGCCGCGACCGACACGGTGCAAAGTGACAACGCACGTGCCAGACAACCGACAACGCACGTGCCAGACGACCGGGACACGTGGGCGCTCTCGGCTGCCGTGGTTTTGTGGTCGGACACTTGGGTGTTTCGTATGGGGACCAGTTCCGATAAAACCAACGGAAATTTGCAGCCGACCGAGCCGCGCCAAATAAAAACACCAACACCCGGCTCGGCGCTTCACA
>MDTE01021576.1_pt1 | contig 12313 bp, 15 predicted proteins | sample 811231 | NCBI WGS metagenome assembly MDTE01 (sample SAMN05326651, study PRJNA326480) | marine metagenome | isolation source: seawater | place: Indian Ocean: Red Sea | collected 2010
TGAACTCATTAAAGGTGAGTTATCTTCATGAGACATATTTATTTTGAAATCGTTCAATAAATCTTTCTGTTTTGAGTTTAAGTTTACTGGAACCTCAACAATTACTCTAACCAGAATGTCTCCTACTCTGCCACCTCTTAAAGGTTTGATACCCTTTCCATTAAGTCTAAATATTTTATGACTTTGAGTTCCAGAAGGAATTTTGATTTTTGCTTTTCCAACTAACGTGGGAACTTCTATTGAACCTCCTAATGCAGCGTCTACAAAATTCAGAGGAACTTCACAATATAGATGTCTTCCATCTCTTTCAAAGATTGAGTGCTTTTTTACATTAATGGAAATATAAAGATCTCCTCGATTGCCGCCTCTTCCATGTTCTCCTTCTCCAGACAATCTAATTCTGTCCCCATCGTCTACTCCTGCAGGAATTTTCACGGAAAGCTTTTTATTTTTATTTGTATATCCTACTCCATTACAAATAGAGCAATTTGGATCATGAACTTCGCCTTCGCCTCTGCAATGAGGACAGGTTTGTTGCATTGAAAAAAAACCTTGTTGTTGTCTTATTACTCCGGCACCTCCGCAGTAAGAACACCTATTCCATAAACCGTTACATCTCTCATTTGAAGGGATTTCAATATTTAGTGATTTCCCAAAAACTGCTTCTTCGAGATTAATCTCTAAGTTATAACTTAAATCAGCGCCTCTTGATGATGCTCTTGATCCAGAACCTCCACCAAATATATCTGAAAAAATGTCGCCAAAAATGTCACTGAATGCATCAGCAGCTCCTTGTGAGCTTGAGAAAGAAGAATTAACTCCATCATGGCCAAAATTATCATAGGTTTGGCGCTTTTGATCGTCTGAAAGTATTTCATATGCCTCTGATAGTTCTTTAAACTTTTCAGAAGCTTTTTCATCATCTGGATTTCTATCCGGATGATATTTCATGGCTAGCTTTCGGTAAGCTTTTTTTAGCTCGTCTTTAGATACGCTTTTGCTTACGCCCAAAACATCATAATAGTCTTTCTTACTCATGATGTTTGGTTAAGAGAATTAGTTTTTCTCTTCTTTCACTTCTTCAAAATCAGCATCAACAACCTCTTCGTTAGAGTTTGAGTCATCAGGATTTGAATTATCCTGATTTGCTGTATTAGCTTGAGCATCTTGTTGTTGCTCAGCATAGAGCCTTTGAGCTAGAGAAGAAGATGCATCTGCAAGAGATTTTGTCTTTTCTTCTATTTCATCTTTATCTTCTCCTTTTAAAACTTCCTCAAGATCCAGAATAGCTTTTTCTATATTTTCTTTTTCAGAAGCTTCAACTTTTTCGGCGGACTCATCCAAGGTTTTTTTACAACCATGAATGAGAGTATCAGCTGCATTTCTTGCCTGAACTAGTTCTTCAAACTTCTTGTCTTCTTCTGCATTTGACTCTGCATCTTGAACCATTTTTTCAATTTCCTCTTCTGATAACCCGCTGGAAGCTTGTATCGTTATTGATTGTTCTTTATTGGTTGCTTTATCCTTAGCAGATACATTCAGGATTCCATTTGCGTCGATATCAAAAGATACTTCAATCTGTGGCATTCCTCTTGGAGCAGCAGGAATTCCATCTAAGTTAAATAGACCTAATTGTTTGTTGTCTTTAGCCTGTTTTCTTTCTCCTTGGACCACATTGACTGTAACAGCAGTTTGGTTATCTTCCGCAGTGGAAAAAATTTGAGATTTATTAGTAGGAATTGTAGTATTTTTTTCAATTAAAGGAGTCATAACTCCTCCCATAGTTTCAATTCCTAATGTCAATGGTGTGACGTCCAATAGTAAAATATCAGTCACATCGCCTGCTAAAACTGCACCTTGTATCGCGGCCCCAGCTGCTACAGCTTCATCGGGATTGATATCTTTTCTTGGTTCTTTCCCAAAGAATTCTTTCACCTTGTCTTGAACTAAAGGCATTCTTGTTTGGCCTCCAACTAAAATAACATCGCTAATTTCTGAAGTTGAAACCTTGGCATCTTTTAGTGCAATCTCAACTGGTTCTAAAGTTTTTGAAACAAGATCGCCAACTAAAGACTCTAACTTCGCTCTTGTTAACTTTAGTAACAGATGTTTTGGGCCAGAAGAGTCTGCTGTGATGTAAGGAAGATTTATTTCAGTCTGTTGATTGGAAGATAATTCTATTTTTGCCTTTTCAGCTGCCTCTTTGAGCCTCTGAATAGCAGAAGAGTCTTGTGTTAAGTCAAAATTTTGTTCTTTTTTAAACTCGTCAACAAGATGATCAATTAAAACATTATCAAAATCTTCACCGCCTAAAGAAGTATCTCCATTAGTAGAGAGAACTTCAAACTGTTTTTCTCCATCAATTTCTGCTAGTTCAATTATGGAAATGTCGAATGTTCCACCACCTAGATCGTATACAGCGACTTTTTGATCTCCAGTTTTCTTATCCATGCCAAATGCAAGAGCTGCTGCGGTTGGCTCATTGATAATACGTTTAACCTCTAAACCTGCTATCTTTCCTGCATCTTTAGTTGCTTGTCTTTGAGAGTCGTTAAAGTAAGCAGGAACAGTGATTACAGCTTCTTTTATTTCGTGTCCTAAATAATCTTCTGCTGATTTTTTCATTTTTGTTAAAACCTGAGCTGAGATTTGTTGTGGTGCTAATTTCTCCCCTTTCACCTCTACCCAGGCATCGCCATTATCAGCCTTTATAATTTTGAAAGGAGCAGACTCTGCTTCTTTTTTTATCTCACCATCAAATTTTCTTCCGATTAATCTTTTTATGGCGTATAGGGTATTCTCAGGATTGGTAACCGCTTGACGCTTAGCACTTTGTCCTACGATAGTTTCATTATCTGTGTAAGCAACTACTGAGGGGGTTGTTCTATCCCCTTCAGAATTCTCTATGATTTTAGGCTGACCGCTTTCAAGCACAGCTACACAAGAGTTAGTAGTTCCTAAATCAATACCGATTATTTTAGACATATATAGCTCCTCATCATTTTCTATTTATTTAGATAAGGGCTAATCTAAAAAAAACAAGTAAAAAAACTAAATTTTATTAACAATCACTAGAGCTGGTCTGATAATTCTGTCTTGAATTTTATAACCTTTTTGAACTACTTCTAGGATTTCATCGGGCTCTTTCTTTTTTTCTTCTTGAACAGATAAGGCTTCATGAAAATTTGGGTTAAATTTTTCTCCCAAAGGGTTTATTTCTTCGACGTTATTTTTTAAAAGCGCTTGTGCGATTTCTTTTAAAACGAGTTCAACTAAGCTTGCGGGTATTTCGTCTTTTGAATGATCCAAAGCTCTTTGTAAATTATCAATCGGCGTTAGGAGCTCTCTCGTGATTGACTCCGCCGAAAAAAGCCTCGCTTTTAAAATTTCTTTTTGAGATGATTTTCTTATATTTTCGACGTCTGCCTGAGATCTAAGAACCTTTTCTTCTAGAGATTTAACTAATTCTGATAAAACCTTATTTTCTTCACCACTCTCATCCGACAAATCCTTCTCAGCGCCGTTTGAGCCATTAGTTTCTTCAGATGATTTTTTTTCTTTATCAGTATTTTTAGTCATTTAAGGGCTTTACATAAAGAACTAATTTATGATCTACAATTTTATATCCATGATCTTTAGCAATTTTTTCCTGTTCTTCCTCAATTAGATCATTTTTGAATTCAATAACCGTTCCAGAGTCAATACAGACCATGTGATCATGATGGTCTTCAGAAACAAGTTCATAAACTGAATAATTATCCTCAAAATTTTGTTTCATCAAAATTCCAGCAGACTCAAATTGAGTTAGCACTCTGTATACTGTGGCTAGCCCTACCTCATCTCCAGCTTCTCTAATTTTATTATAAATATCTTCAGCACTGAGATGCTTTTCTTCAGAGTTTTCAAAAATTTCTAAAATTCTTACTCTTGGTAAAGTTACTTTAAGTCCAGCTTTTCGTAAATTTTTATCTTCGCTCATAATTAAATATGTGTTTAAATTCTGTCGTGAAATTTTTCAAAATTCCTCTTATTATATCTCTTTTTTTCACATATTCTTGTGCAAGTGATTTTTATCAAGTTCCTGTTGCTCAGGGGAATATAATCAGTTTAAGTATGCTTTCAAAATTGGAAACAGGTTTAACTAAAACTCAAGTGCAATATATTATGGGAACCCCATCCATTAGAGACCCTTTTAACGCAAATCAATGGGATTACATAGGATTTGAAATTATTGGAAACGAAGTCCTAAGAGAAGTGCATCATTCTTTATTATTTGAAGATAACAAACTTAAATCATGGGAGAGAAAATTAAATACTTCTTCAAATGATGAAATAGAAGAAGAAGCTAAAAAGCTGAATAAAGAAAAATAAGTATTATTGAACTTGTAGATATATATTTCAGAAAAAAATAAAAAAGCTTAAGCCTAAACTTTCCAAATGCTAAACTTTGATTGATCAAGTTGTTTGGTAAAATCCATCCTACAAACAAGGCAACAAAAAATCCTCCTAGTGGCAGCATGATATTGTTCGTCAGATAGTCTAACAGTTCTAAAAAGTTTAAATTGAAGAGCTTAATTTCTGACCAAATATTAAAGGAAAAGATACTCGCTAGACCTAAAAACCAAATTAATATTCCTAATATAACAACTATAAATTTTCTATTGATAAATCCTTTTTCTTCCATCCAAGCCGTAAAAGGCTCAAGAAGTGAAATAGCTGAGCTTAAAGCTGCTATTGATACAAGAATAAAAAAAATAATGGAAAAAAAACTTCCAAATGGTAATGAGTAAAAAGCTACTGGTAAAGTCTCAAAAATTAAACCAGGTCCTGCAGAAACTTCTATGGAAGGATTGCTAAATACTATAGGAAAAATAGCTATCCCAGCAGCTAAAGCAACAAAAGTATCTAAAAAGATGATGGTAATTACAGTTTTACCAATTAGTTGTTTTTCAGGCATATAAGCTCCATATGCCATAATTGCACCCATTCCAATAGAAAGAGAGAAAAAAGCTTGTCCCATTGCGCTAATTACTACTTGGGGATTAATTGCTGAAAAATCTGGGCTAAATAAGAATTTTAAAGTACTTTTTATATCGCCAGTAAAAGAGGAATAAATGGAAACTAAAATTATGAAAATAAAAAGAAAAGGCATTAGCAAATTAACAGCCCTGCCAATTCCTTTTACAACTCCCAAACCAACAATAAAACAAGTAACAAGAATAAAAAGAGAATGCCAAAAAATAAGACTTAAAGGAGAAGATGAAAACTCTTTGAAGTAATTTGAGGAATAATTAGATGGATCGGATAAATTTGATGGAAATATATTAAAAATATAAGAAAATGACATTCCAGCAAAAACACTGTAGTAAGAGAGTATTAAAACACCAGATAAAGCCCCTAAAATACCTAAATATTTCCAATTAGCATTTAAATTAAACTCGCTAGATAACTTTTTTAACGAATTAATTGGGCTTTTTCTCCCATATTTTCCAATTAAAACCTCTGAAACCATAACCGGAAGACCAATAGCAAAAATACAAATCAAGTAGATAATGACGAAAGCACTCCCGCCATTAGAGCCTACCATGTAAGGAAACTTCCATATGTTTCCAAGCCCTACTGCCGAACCGGCAGCAGCAAGAATAAAAGTTGTGTTACCCTGCCAAACCTTTTCGTTACTCATTACTAAAAAATTTATAATCTGATTACAAGTTATACTAAAAGAATGGTTCGAGACAAGAAAATAAATAACAAACCTATAATTGAAAATAGACAAGCGAGATTTAATTACGAACTAGGTGAGAATTTCGAAGCAGGTATCTCTTTGTTGGGCTGGGAAGTAAAATCAATAAGAGCCTCCAAAGTAGATATTAAAGATAGCTACATCGTTATGAGAAAAGGAGAGGCTTGGCTTATAGGAATGTCCATTTCTCCATCAAATCAAGTGACTCATTCAGTAGATCCATTAAGAACGAGAAAGTTACTTTTGACTAAATCTGAGTTATCAAAAATTTTTAAAGGAACTCAGGAAAAAGGCCTAACTTGCTTACCCTTAAAAATTTTTTGGAAAGATAATTTGATAAAAATAAAAATAGGTTTAGGAAAAGGTAAATCAAAGTTTGATAAAAGAGAGAGCATAAGGCAAAGGGAATGGAAAAAAGAAAAAGCCAAAACCTCAAAACTTAATAGAAACTTTTCATAAATTAATTAAAATAGACAACCACTCAGGGGGCGAAATGGATTAGACATCTGTTTTTGAACTTAAAGTGCATGTCGAGCTGGTAACAAACTCGTAAAAAAAGTTACAAAAAAATTAGTTGGCAATAAAGCAAACTACGCACTAGCCGCATAATTCGGTTAGCTTTCTTTACCTGATATCTATTAGGGTAAATGAAAGTCGAATAATAGATTGCTTAGGAAAATTTTTCTGTAATTTTTCTAATAAGTTTTTACAGAATACTTTTTATTTATCCTGCTCATCGGAGATTTAAAAAGGAACTTAAAAGATGAATCTAAGCATGTAGAGCTGATAGGGATAGATTGATGGACGCGGGTTCGATACCCGCCGCCTCCACCATGTATACTTCAGAAGTGATTGCATATTTAATTAATCTTGAAAGAGCAAATGATAGATTGGTTTCTGCAACAGAAACCTTCAAGAAAGTCGGTATAAAATTTGAATTGGAAGTAGCCGTAGACGGCAAGAAAATTTCTTTACCCCATCAAAATTATTCAGAACTTAAATATAATTTGTTGCATGGTAAAAAAACCAATCTTGGAGAATTAGGTTGTTATTTTAGCCATCTTAATGTTCTAAAAAAATTTTTAAATTCAAATGAAGATTATGCCCTTGTTTGTGAAGATGATATTGAGTTTGATGAAAATATAAAGGAAATAATTGATAGCGCTCTTAATTCCGGAATAAATTTTGATTTGTTAAGACTCAGCGGTGGTAGCGATAAATCTAAAGAGAAGGGTTTACCAATAAAATTAAAAAAAATTCATAAAAACTTTTATTTAGCTCTTAATTTGGGATTTAAGTCTGGAACTGGGTGTTATTTAATTAATAGATTAGGAGCTAAAAATATTTTACAAAGATTGAATATAATGAGCCTTCCTATTGATCATGCTATGGATAGAGATTGGCTTTTAAATCTAAGATCTCTAAGTATTACCCCTGCTCCAGTTTATCTTAAAGAAGATTTACATTTAGGAAATTCCTACATACAAGCAAAAAGTGAATATAAATTTGCTTTCTATAAGAGATATTGGCTTATGGTTCCTTTTCGATTGGCAAACGAACTCACCAGGTTAATTTATAAGGTTTTTTTATTAGTAAAAATCAAGTTAGAAAGTTGACATTAAACTAAATAATCTTCATTATCGCGTCCTATGGCAAATATCCAATCAGCTAAGAAAAGATCTAGGCAAGCAAATTCTCGAAACGCTTTAAAGAGTTCTCAGAGAGCATCTATGAGAACAATGATAAAAAATGTTGAAGACGCTATTAAAGAAAATGACTCGTCTAAAGCAAAAGATCTCTTTATCTCAACTCAAAAGGCTTTAGATAAATTAGCAAACAAGAAAGTTCTACCTAAAAACGCGGTCGCTCGCCAAAAATCCAGATTAAGCAAATCTATCAAAAACTTAGGCTAAATATATTTTTGTTCCATAAGGTTTATTCGCGAGTACATCTTCCACAATACCTTCTTTTTTGCCATTCAAAATCCAAACTTCATTATTCTTTTTTAGATATTCTTTTGAGGCTTTGATTTTTGTTATCATGCCCCCTCTTCCTAAAATTCCAGAGGCACCAAAGGATACTGATTTTAGATCAAACTTATTAAGATTAATCTTGCTAATCAATTTTGCTTCATTATTCTGATCGGGATTTTTATCGTATACACCGTTTTGATCTGTCAAAATAAAAAGTTTTTTTGATTTTAATAAAGTTGCAACTTTTCCGCTTAGCCTATCATTATCTCCGTTTAAAATTTCTTCTGTAGATATTGAGTCATTTTCATTGATAATCGGAATAGCTCCAAGTTTGATTAAATTAGAAATGCTATTTTTAGCATTTTCTGAACGATTTTTGACACCAAAATCAGAATGGCTTAGTAAAACTTGAGCTGCAATTAAATTAAATCTTTTTAGTTCTTTTTGATAACTATTTATCAAGCCTATTTGACCAGAAGCTGACAAAGCTTGGAGAAAATCTACAGATTTAGGTTTAGAAGATAAATTCCATATCTTCATTCCTTGTGCAATAGCACCTGAAGACACTAAAACAACATGAAAGCTTTTTTGATGAAGCGAGTGTATCTGCTCAGATATTGATTTTATAAATTTCAAATTGGGTAATCCTGAAGACAAAGTTGTTAGACTTGACCCAGCTTTAATTATTATTAATTTTTCAAGATTAATTTTTTTCACTAGATAATTTCTTTCCTATGTTTTCGATTATTTTTTTTAAACCTTCTCCCGTGATCGATGATACATAAAAGACATTTTTTCTGCTAAAAAGTTTCTTTGCTTCTTTTTTTAAACTTTTTATTTCGCTTTCAGAAAGTTTGTCTATCTTACTAATTACAACCCATTGTTCTTTTTGACTAAGTTCATTTCCAAAACCTTTTAATTCCAAATTGATATCGTCGTAATCTTGTTTTATTTTTTTTAAGTCACCTTCCTCAATATCTATGAGATGTAAAAGTATTTCTACCCTAGAAAGATGTTTTAAAAAATCAGTTCCCAATCCAATGCCTTCTGAAGCTCCTGGGATTAAACCTGGAATATCAGCCACAACAAAGCTCGCATAACTATTTATTTTAACTACTCCAAGATTAGGACTTAAAGTTGTAAAAGGATAGTCAGCAATCTTAGGTTTAGCAGAAGATATTTTTGAAATTAAAGTGGATTTTCCTGCGTTGGGTTTCCCAAGTAGTCCAACATCTGCTAAGACTTTTAGCTCTAATCTGACTTTTAAAATTTCTCCATTTTTTCCTTCTGTAGTTTTTCTTGGAGCTCTATTAGTTGACGACTTAAATCTGGCATTTCCAAGCCCGCCTTTCCCTCCTCGAACTGCAGTATATGTTTGATTGGAATTTATCAGATCGCAAAGAAGTTCATCTGTTTCATCATTTATCAGCATAGTTCCCATTGGTACCTCAAGGAGTGTATCGATACCATCTTTTCCATGCATATTTTTACCCTTGCCTTGTCGACCATTTTGGCCTTTATACTTTCTCTTGAGTTTAAAATCTTGCAAGGTGTGCAAAGATTCTTTTGCAATAAAATTTACATCACCGCCTTTGCCGCCGTCTCCTCCGTCTGGTCCTCCCTTAGGTATAAATTTCTCTCGACGAAAACTTAGACAGCCGTTACCGCCATCTCCAGATGAAATTTCTATTACTGCTTCATCGATGAAGCGCATGACATTATGATGAGGATTCTATATTGACAAATTGCTTAAGATTTTTTCCTTTTCTATTAAAGAAAACTTTTCCAGCACATTTTGCAAAAAGAGTATGATCTTTTCCGATACCTACGTTCTGACCAGGATGAAATTTAGTTCCTCTTTGTCTTACAAGGATTTCTCCAGCAGAAACTGCCTGACCACCATACCTTTTTACTCCTAGTCTTTTAGACTCTGAGTCTCTTCCGTTTCTTGAGCTTCCGCCTGCTTTCTTATGCGCCATAATTTATAGATTCGATTTTTACCTTTGTTAAATTTTGTCTATGTCCCTGCTTTTTTCTATAGTCTTTTCTTCTTTTCATTTTAATGATATTAATTTTTTTTGTCTTGAGATGATTTATAACCTTTCCTTTTACTATTGCTCCCTCTAAAAGTGGCCTGCCAACATTTAAAGCGCCATCTTTATTTATAGCTAAAACTTCAGAAAATTCTACAACTTCGCCCTCTTCTAAAGATATCTTTTCAAGAAGAATTTCTTCTCCTTCAGAAACTTTATGTTGCTTTCCTCCGCTTTTTATTACTGCGTACATCTTTACAAATTACAAAATAGATGCGAATAGTATAGGATAAAGCCTCTTGTCGCAATCTTTAAGAAAAGTGAGATAATTTAATAAACCATGGATTTAAAAAACAAAAATAATTTTTCTAAAGATGAATTGATTGCTTGTTCAGATGGCAATTTATTTGGTCCTGGAAATGGAAGATTGCCAAATAATGAAATGTTAATGATGGATAGAATTGTTGAGATTAATGAGTCAAGCGGAGATTATTCCAATGGCGAGATTCAAGGAGAATTGGACATAAATCCCAATTTATGGTTTTTTGACTGCCACTTTTCTACTGATCCAGTCATGCCGGGTTGCTTAGGACTAGATGCAATGTGGCAATTACTTGGTTTTTATCTTCTTTGGGAAGGAAATAGTGGTATTGGCAGAGCTCTTGGTTCTGGACAAGTAAAATTTTATGGTCAAGTTTTACCAAAAGCTAAATTAGTTGAGTATAAGATCAGTATAAAAAAGATAAGGAAACAAAAACTTGTTATTGGATTTGCCGATGGGCTTATGTTTGTTGACGGAAAAGAAATTTATTCTGCAAAAGATTTGAGAGTAGGATTATTTGAAGATCCGCAAAATTTTTAAAATGACTAAGAAAAGAGCAGTGATTACAGGTATGGGTTCTATTTCTTGCATCGGAACTTCTTTGGAAGAGATATCAAAATCTTTAAAAGATGGTGATTCAGGAATATCTAAAAATGAAGAATACGATGATTTGGGTTTTAGAAGTAAAATTTCTGGCTCAGTAGAAATTAACCCGAAAGACCTTATAGATAGAAAGATCTTCAGGTTTATGGGGGAAGCTGCTGCTTATTCATATTTAAGTGCTTTGGATGCGTTTAAAGACTCAGGCTTGCCTAATAGTATTTTTGAAACGGATAGAATAGGCGTCATAGCTGGATCGGGAGGCGCATCATCCAGAAGTCAAGTTGATGCAGCAGATATTTTAAGAGAAAAAGGAGTTAAAAGAGTCGGTCCTTACAGAGTAACTCAAACTATGGGCAGTACTGTTTCTGCTTGTCTAGCTACTTCTATGAAAATCAAGGGAGTAAATTTTTCTATTTCATCGGCCTGCTCTACAAGTGCTCACTGCATAGGTTCTGCTTGGGAGCAAATTCAACTTGGCAATCAAGACGTTATTATTGCGGGAGGTGCAGAGGACGAACATTGGACTCAGTCCGGGTTATTCGACGCAATGGGTGCGTTATCAAGTAATTTCAACGAAAATCCTACAGAAGCATCAAGACCTTTTGATGAAAATAGAGATGGTTTTGTAATATCAGGAGGAGGTGGCATTGTAATTGTTGAAGAATTGGAACATGCCCTATCAAGAAAAGCGAAAATATACGCAGAAATAAAAGGTTATTCAGCTACTTCTGATGGAGATGATATGGTTGCACCCTCTGGAGAGGGAGCAAAGAATTGTATGAGAAAGTCTTTAGAAATGAGTGGTCTCAACTCTATTGACTATCTTAATGCTCATGGAACATCTACTCCTGCTGGAGATCCAATTGAACTTAATGCAATAAAATCTGTATTTAAAGACGATATTCCCATAGTAAGTTCAACAAAATCTTTAACTGGCCACACTTTAGGAGCTGCAGGTGTACAAGAATGTATTTACAGCATTCTTATGATGAATCAAAATTTCATCGCCGGTAATAAAAACTTAGCTAATCCTATTCCTGAAGCTGACGGTATAAATATCCCTGATAAATCTCTAGAAAAAGAATTTAGTTCTTTTATGAGTAACAGTTTTGGATTTGGAGGAACTAACGTAAGTTTGGTTCTTTCAAAATATGAATATTAAAAAGGAATATCTTCGTCGTCCCAAGGTACTTTTTCTTCTTGAGAATTTTGGGGAGATTGGTCAAATCCTGAGTCTTGGCTTTGTTGACTCAACTCACCTTTTGGAGTGAGCATCTGCATTTCTCTAGCAACAATCTCAGTCCTATATTTCTTCTCGCCAGTATTTTTATCTTCCCAGCTACTAGTTCTCAATTGTCCTTCAACATAAATTTTTGAGCCCTTTTTAAGATATTGTTCAACAATTTCTGCTAAACGATTAAAAAAAACAATCTTATGCCACTCTGTTTGTTCAACCATTTCGCCAGAATTTTTGTCCTTCCAACTGTTAGATGTAGCAATAGATATATTTGCTATTGGGACCCCGCCGGCTGTATATCTGACTTCAGGATCCTGTCCTAAATTTCCAAGTAATATAACCTTATTTATTCCGCTTTGAGCCATAATTGTTATCTGATAAGTTAGTCTAATCTAAAAGAAA